>Ga0209919_1000231_pt1 | contig 28265 bp, 27 predicted proteins | sample SalPon2A_C_D2_MG_FD_185721 | JGI IMG/M metagenome (GOLD analysis project Ga0209919, IMG submission 185721) | Soil microbial communities from South San Francisco under conditions of wetland restoration - Salt Pond MetaG R2A_C_D2_MG (SPAdes)... | ecosystem: Environmental > Terrestrial > Soil >... | reverse complement strand
AGCCTATAAGCGCTGCATTGTTTTTGTTTACCAGAATCTCTTCAATAACCATTTTATAGTCTGGAAACAATCTGAAGTATTCGATCCAGGCTCTTTTTAATTTATCCTTTCCGGTTAATTCTATTCCAAATGAATCTATAAATTTATGGTCGTCTGTCATTAGACTTATGATATCGCTAACTGAATGACTGTTAATAGCGGCAACAAAATTATTTATAACCTGATGTATCATTATTCCAAATTATTATTTTATATTTTCTTCAAAAAAGTCTTTATTTACTTCATCCACACGAAGATAAGTTTTTCCATCAGGAAAAATTAAAATGCTCAGCGGAAATCCATCAAAGTTGAATTTATCTTTGAACTGTTCTTCCAGTAATACAATGGGAAAATTTATTTTTTGTTCACCGATAAATGTTTTTGCTTTTTCTAAATTGTGCGGCTTTAATAATCCAATGAACAACGACTTATTTTTAAACTTTTTATAAGCCTGACCTATTGATGGCATCTCTTCACGGCGACCGGGGCACCATTCTCCCCAGAAATTCAGGTAAACATATTTACCTTTGAAAGACTTCATCTTCAGTGTTTTACTGTCCGTAGTTTTTAATTCAACATTCCAGAAAGATTTATTAATTTTTCCTGTTTCCTGATCATTTGACAGATGCTTTTCTGTTACAATAAAGGAGTTTGTTGAATCAGGTTTAGCATTTCTGATTGTTGCAAAATTTGCGGAATGAAAAAGAATGACAACAATGAATAGTCTAAAAAACTTCATAACTAATAAACTCAATCCTATTTATTAATTTTTATTTCTCTCTTTGAAAATAATCTAAAACCGCCCTCTATGCCTAATGATAATAAGGCCATCCCTAACAAGATAAGGATATGAGCCGGATCGGTTTTGAAAGTTTGCCAGATTAAACTTACCAATGCGCCGAGGGAAAGCCCGGCACCAAGGTATGATATTATTTTTTTGCTCTTTGTCTTAACGGCTAATTTAGCATTTGCAAGATTTACGCCGGCAAAAATCAATAAAAACCCTGCACTACCCATTGTGGACAGGCTTGAAAGATCAAAAAGATTTGCGACAATCAATGTTGCCGCCGAAGTTATCAATAATCCTTCGAGAGGTTTATTCCAGATATTGTCTTCCAGAAACCCGGGAAGTTCACCGTCTTTTGCAATTATGTAACTGAGTCTTGCAGATCCATAAAGAGTTGCGTTAATGGCTGATGTTGTTGAGAGCAAAGCTGCAACAGATATCAGTATAATCCCAAATTGCCCCAGGAATGGTTTCGCGGCAATAGCAAGTGCATAATCTTTTGCTGCCACTATTTGGTCAACAGGAAGATTGCCTACTGTAACTGCGGCAACAATTATGTAAAGAACAATTACAAAAATTACCGATGCATAGAACGCTCGTGGCAAAGTTTTTTCAGGTTTACGTACATCATTTGCCGTGTTAGCTATTAACTCAAATCCTTCGTATGCCAGGAAAATTATGAATCCACCGGCTACAAGATTTGCGGCGGGTGACCATTGAGTAATCGAAAGTTTATCAGGTTGGATTCCCCAGAATCCTACTGCGCAGAAAAACAAGAGTATTACCAGCTTGATAGCAACAATAAAATCTTCTGCTTCTCCAATAAGTTTTGCACTAAAAATATTTAAGACAGTAATCGCTACAATAATTCCACTTATGAAAATATGTTTTATGAATTCGTGAGAACTACCAAAGAATAACTCAGAGCCATAGCTGCCAAATGCGTACGAATAAAGGGACAGCATTATTATGTAGCTGATCCACAAAAGTATATTCATGGATCCGGTAAGCATGCCGGAGCCAAAAGCCTTATCCAGAAAGGAAACTGTTCCTCCCTGACTGGGGAGTGAAACTGAAAGTTTCGAATATGAATAGGCTGTGACAAGAGCAACGATTCCAGCAATTAAAAAAGCAACAGGTGCGCCTCCTTTTGAAAGTTGAACTGCTAAGCCAAGTACGGCAAATATTCCGCCGCCAACCATTCCTCCAATGCCAATAGCAGTAGCTTCAAGAAAACCTATTTTTTTGTCCCTATTTTTTCCCATTGTAGGTTACGTTGAATTTCATTTTTAGTATGTTTTCAATTAATATACTTAATTTCTTTAAGAAATTTTGGAAGCATAATAAAAAAGCCGGGTAATCCCGGCTTTATATATTTCATTTAATAAAATTTTTTATGGAAGTGCGTAACGGATACCACTTGTTATAGCGAAATAAAAGACTGTGGTTCCCCCCCCGAAAACAGGTCCAAATTGTGCGTCTGCTGGAATGTATATATTTGGGGCAATCTTGAAATTTACACCACCGCCAAACCTAAATCCAAAATATGGACCACCTGTATAAAACCATAGACTCATTCCACCGTCCAAGTATGGTTGCATATCCTGTTTTTGTGTTTTAAGATTGTAAACAAAAGAGCCATTCCATTCAATTGGTGTGCCGCCTTGAGTATTAATATTGAAATCAGAACTGATTCCCATATTATTGTCAAAATAATAAGTGCCTGTAGGTCCAATTTGCAGACCAGCTGTACCATCTAGAAAAGACAATCCTAATCTGCCACCAATAACATATTTTTTACTGGACATGGTTTGAGCATTTGCAAGAATTGATGTAATAAACATCAAACTAATTACTAAGAAAATTTTCCTTAACCCATTTTTCTGCATAATATTGCCCTCTTCATGATTAGTAATGTTTATTTTTATCCTTTTTTTCAAAAGGTTGTATGATATTACCTGTACAAACTAAGCTAATATTTTTAAGACATATAGTCAATAAACCAAAATTACTATTAATTATTTCATATTTCTAACCCGTACTTCGCAGTAATCTTCTCCTTTTAATAGTTCCAAAAGTTTATTTGCATTAGTATTTCCGTAATGGTACGGATATAAAATTTTGGGCCTTATCATTCTAACTGCATCAACAACCATTTGTGGCGTCATTGTGTAAGGCAAATTCATTGGTAAAAATGCGATATCAATATTTTTAAGATTTTTCATTTCAGGGATGTTTTCAGTATCCCCGGCGACATATACTTTCTTATCCCCAAATCTCAAAACATAGCCGTTACCCACACCTTTCGGATGATAAAACTCACCATTTTTTCTTTTATGAACCAGGTTATATGCAGGAACAGCAACTATTTCTATTCCTTCCATGGTAATAAAATCACCATTTTTCATTACAGTTGCTTTTTCTTTTAAGGACTCTGCAACTGTTTGCGGGCAAACAATTTTTGTATATTCTTTTTTTAATTCACTTATAGCTTTCGGGTCAAAATGATCCTGGTGTTGGTGAGTGATCAGGATTATATCCGCTTTTGGCAATTTAGAATAATCCGCCAGTTTACTCCAGGGATCAACCTGAATAATTAATCCGTTAAAATTAAACATTAAAGAACCGTGCCCAATAAAAGTAATTTCTAAATCGCCCTGGCTCGTGGAGAATGAATCGGTTGTAAACTTATTTTGCGAAAATGTATTACTGGCCAGACAAAATACCAGGATAAAAAACAAAGAAATGATTTTTTTCATAATTACCTAACCTCTTCAATTTTATTAAATAGCTCGCTCAGATAAATACGGTATCTGTTACAAAATTATAATATTGAAAATACGGTAAGAGCTATTATCAGTTCAATTTACTGTACCATTGAACTTTGTGTTAAGTTCCCTGATAATTGCCAGATGTGCATCACTTAAATTAGCAAGATCAAATAATGAAACTCCTTTTGCACCGGAGTTTTTGGAAATCAGAATTGCTTTTTTAAGTTTTTCAGGAGAAAGGGAGGGGAGATAAAGCCCTGCATATAGTGGAAATCTTTTATTGATTTCTCTAATGCCTTGTTCGATTGAAAATCCAATTCCAGTTTAGATTTTGATTATAAAAATTTTGATAAAGCATTGGCAGAACAACGTCCAGATTCCAGGAGCCCCAATCCTGTCTTACATTCATTCGTGCCAGTTCCGGATAAGGAAATACGGCAGCAGATAATTTCTTATGATTTTGATGCACAATTTCCGACAATTCATTTACGAGAGAAGTTACTGCGTTTAATCTGAATTGCCTCCACTCATTACTTAATTCCGGGTGATCCATTTTCATCGGGTCTTTACCAAAGATTTTTTCAAATCTTTTTCTTGCTTCAGTATGATAACCGAAATCATATTCAGGCATTTCATGGTCCTGTACAAGATTATACTTAGGTTGCAATTCCTTACCAAGGATTACATCACAAAATCTTACATAATCAAGATGTACATAAGCCAGTCCATCAACCTGTGCTACTTTACGGATATTATCCTTTATATATTCCCTTGCACCTTTGCTGAAAGGACTTAGCCACTGGTAATAATCAACATATGGTCGGTATTCCAGACTGTTTTTACCAAGCCTGTTAACTGCGTACCATTCCGGATGTTTCTGAGCTGTAGTGTCATTCGGTCTGTTCAGTACCCAGACCCACCCGTGAATTATGATTCCTTTACCTTTGGTTAAGTGTACCATTCTTTTTAATTCAGGTGGCGGAGCTCCTATGTAAAAATCTGTAATGCCGGCGTTATGAAATTTCGTAAAAACGGAATCCCATGAGGCCTCAGATTTGCGGGATTCCTGGTGTGCCCAGACTGCAAATACAAATGATTACTTGAATTTCTATTCACTTTTTGCATCTAATTTGATTGAGAACAGGAAAACTGAAATAATATAAGTACAAATAAAGTGAAGAATAAAGTTATTCGTTTCATAATCTAATATTTAATTTTTTTTATAATACCTTTTTCATTAATAATGTATCCCATCCCTTTAGTGGGCAGATCGAAGACTATTTCATAACCGAAATTAGTCAGTTCTATTCCCGGTTCGATTTCTTTACTGTTGAATGAAAATTTAAGCGGCTCAAGAAGTTTAACATCTTTTGTATAATTACCGTTTGTGTCAAAATATATTTTCTCCTGTTTATATAGATGGAATAGAGCCTGGATAATTCCTTCGTACGGATCGGGGGAAAATTTATCAGTCCCGGGTTGCTTATCACTGAATTTTATGTATCCCCAGAATTCCGGCTGATGCATATCAATTACTCCCTGGGGTGACCAGACCCAATTATTCTCCGAAAGAAGTTTCCCTTTTCGGTCTTTTTTTCTGCTGTAATGTCCGTTAATAATTGAGTGTTGCCATTCCACTCTTGAAAAATTTATACGCCATAGCGAAGGAGTATTTTCTCCTTCAGGTTTGAATTTTAATTCCTGTAGTGCCTTTCCAGGAATAGCAAATTCAACAGCCCATTCTACATCCTTATCTGATGGATCATTTAATGTTCCATTAATGTGGACTGCAGTTTTTAATCCTTTGATATCCCAGTTATTAATTAACGGGCCATTTTCTCTGTAGGCTTTATTAATAATAAATCCCATACAGTACCAAGTGCATTAATCTCAAATTCGCCGTATTGAGGATATTCAGTGTAGGGTTTCAAAAATATTTCAAAATCATTATTGTGAAATATTACTGCGTCCCGTTCTGTAATATTTCCCCAGATATCGGGTTCCTCCATCTGAGCAAAAAAATAAAAATAGTTATCATCCCATAGAATTTTTACTCTTGTTCTAAGACCGGGGGTAGGTTTTTTATCACCTTCAATGTCAACAAAATCGTCTGTCTATTTTGCTGATTGCCAGGAAAGCTCATCCGCTTTACCGTCAATAGTTATAGGTAATGTAGTTTTATAAGCTATATAGTCTTTGGGTTTTGTATAATGCCACTATTTATTGGAATTCTGCTGACCAAAAACCAGAAGTGGGAAAAGGGATAATAATGTAAATATTTTTAATTCCATTTGTAAATTAAATTGATAAAAGCTTTATTTCCTTAATAATTTAAAATTTAATCTGATACTTGCCCGTAAATAATTAGTGATTATCTTTACTATTACGTTTCAATTTTTAAGAAGTTAAATAAAAATTTCTTACATAATTAATTATAGCTTTTTTAATGACAGAAACAAAAGCAAATGTACTGATTCATCCCAAAGATTTGTCCGGGCCAAAGGGATTGGGATTCTTAAAATATGTGCCGGGACTAATTAAGAATCCCTTAGCAACGCTTATTAAAATTTCAAATAGATTTGGTAAAATTATTCCATTTACATTTGCTGGTGAAGAACTCTATTTTATAAACGATCCCGGTATAATTCAGCATATTCTAAAAACAAATTATATCAACTATCAGAGACGAAACACTCTCCTGGATATTCTTCCTTTTCTGGGGAATGGAATATTTGCAAGTGAACATAAGTATTGGGTAGAACAAAGAAAGATTCTCAACGCAGCATTTCATTCCAAAATGTTGGAGAATTATGTACCGGAAGTTCACAAGCAAGTATCAGGTCTTATAGTAACCTGGGAAAAGAATGCAAATAGCGGGGAGCCTGTTGATATACAGCATGTAATGAAAATCCTGATGTTTGGTATACTTGTAAAATCTATGTTGTCTGAAAATCTTAATTATGATTCAACCGCATTAATCAATTCCCTGGATTTAATACTTCAGCATGCGAGCATAAAAAATCATACTATTAAAATTATTCGTAAAAATTTATTTGAAACGATAGGCATTCCAAAACAAAAGGATGAAAAATTTCATAACGAGATAAAAAAGCTTGATGATTTTGTCTATAAAATGATTGAGGATGGGATAAATGGGAAAATTAAAGTCTGTGGAATTTTAGGGACTCTTATTGAAGAATTCAACGAGGGAAGAACGGACAAAATTAAAATACGTGATGAAATAATGAATTTCCTTTTTGCCGGTTTTGATACAGTTGCAGAAACACTTACCTGGGCTTTTTATTCAATTGCCGCTAATCCCGTTGTTGGAGAAAAATTACATAAGGAACTTTATGAAAAATTGAATGGCAATAATCCTGATTTCTCAAACGTAAATAAACTTACGTATACAAAAAAAATAATTGATGAAACGTTAAGGCTTTATCCTGCTGCGTGGGCGTTTTTCAGAATTACAGCTGAGGATGATAAATATGAAAATTTTAGGATACCTGCCAGATCTTACCTGATGATTAGCCCATACACACTCCATCGGAATGCACGAATATGGGAGAATTCTGAGCTATTTAATCCGGATAGATTTGGTAATATTAAAATATCTGATTCACCAATGATGGGTTATATTCCGTTCGGGGATGGTCCGCATATTTGTATTGGCAAAAAACTTGCAATTCTTCAGGCGCAGATTATTATTGGAATGATTTCTCAGAAATTTAAATTCCACTTAATTTCTAAAAAGAAACCAGAAATTATTCCTGGAATAATTATGAAAGCAAAAAACAAGATTAGATTAAGGTTGGAATTAATTTAATAAATAATTAAAGTCTGTCAACAAGATTACAACCCTTCTGCTGATCCAATCATTTTTTTCAGCTTTGTAACGTACCTGGCAAATGGTGCGCCGTCCAGCAAGTCGTGCTGAAATCCGATTGTGGCACATAAATATTCCCTTATTACTATTTTGTTGTCAACTACCGCGGGTTTTTTTACGAGTGCTGTAAGCAGAATAGAAAGCGGATGAATACTTCTTGAAATTCCCCAGAGATAATCATTGTCTTTTAAGAACATTCCTACGGACGACACAAGCACAGTCCCGATTTTATCCTTTACCAGGAAAGCATCGTTTTCCAGTTTGTTCCAAAAGATTAAATTCCTAAGAAATTTCGGAAGGGATAAAAATAATTTGGATTCCTCTGTCCTTTTTTCCTGTCCCAGTTTAACATCATCTTTCGTGATTTCTTCTGCCTGCGCGGAAAGGATCTCTTTATTAATTTCGGACATGCTTTTTCTATTGGCGCTTCTTATAATGTAGGGCATTGCGAGCGATTCCTTGTTGAGCTCAGGATTTTTTCTCTCTACAACTACAGATACATCAACATCGTCGAATAAAAGTAACTTATTTCTTTTATGGCGAAGCGCGTGTACTTCCTTATTATTTTCTACAGACAAGGCTATACATTTTATAACCCAGCTTAGAAATGATATGCATTCGACTCCGGACTTTTTTCTTTCCTTTAGCAACCGCCTTGCTTTTGTAACATCAATTTCAAGGAAAGCCGGAGTGTAATGTTTTTTTAATCCCAGTTCCAAAACATCAGTCAGAGCCCGCCTTGTATTGGGTATTGTTATTTCTTTAAAGTTATCAGCCATTTATTGAATCCTAAAAAAAAACGGTAAAAGAACTTTTTTCATTCAGATTGCCCGTAATATGTGAAAACAATTTAGGAAATACATTTGATAAAAATAAGTGTTAATTTTGGATTTCGAAACCGGAGCGGCGGACAGAATTTATGACTATTAAACAAAAACTTAACTATCATTACAAAGCCTTCGACAAATCACAGATATCACCCGATCCTTTACAGTTTTTGCATCTATTCAAAAATGAAAAAGATATTGAAGCAATCGGGTTTATTGCTTCTGTTTTTGCTTACGGGAATGTTAGGCAGATCATAAATACTCTTGATAAAATATTTCTTATTACAGATTCCAGGCCCTATGATTTTATTATAAATCTTAATAAAAATTCAAATCAATTAAAATTAAAAGGATTAAAGCACCGTTTTTATAATGATGAAGACATTCTGAATTTATTTTTTGCTTTGAATAGTATATATGATAACTATGAGTCATTAAAAAATGCTTTCTTAAGGGAGTATTCTAAGGATAATGAAAATATTAAAGAAGCTTTGTCCGGATTTTCAAAGATTTTTACTGAAGAAATCAAAAAAAATACGGAAAGTAAAAATATTTCTCCGGGTGTTCGCTTTATGTTTCCTTTACCGGAACTTGGCAGTGCCTGTAAAAGAATGAATTTGTTTCTTCGCTGGATGATAAGAAAAGATGATCTGGATTTTGGTTTGTGGAAAAATATTCCAGCTAATAAACTGGTTATACCGGTGGACACACATATCGCCCGCATTTGCAAGAAGCTAAAACTCACTAATTATAAAAATGTAAGCTGGAAAATGGCGGAGGAAATAACAGATAATCTTAAAAAATTTGATCCTGTAGATCCTGTAAAATACGATTTTGCTATATGCCATATCGGGATGAGAAAAATGGAGTTTTAATTTCCTAAATCTTTAAATCCCAAATCTGAAGTTGCATATCTTTACATTTATTTCAATATTCATAAGCGATTTTTTAAAGTTCTTAACATAACCAAGGAGCTCTGAATATGGCAGAAAGCAATTCTCCAAATCCGGGTTTTAAACCTTATATAGCTGACTCCGCGAATGTAGCCGAATTTACAATGAAATCGGTAATTATGGGCGCATTTTTCGGAATCCTTTTTGGTGCAGCATCTGTATTCCTTGCATTAAAAGCAGGACTAACGGTTTCTGCCTCTATTCCTATAGCAGTTCTTGCTATTTCCATCGGTCGAAAATATTTCAAGACAACAATTCTCGAAAATAATATTATCCAGACAACCGGTTCCGCTGGTGAATCGATTGCTGCCGGTGTTGTTTTTACACTACCGGCTTTTTTGTTTATGTCTGTAAATGATGCCGGGATTAGTGTTGGAGCAAGTTTTTTTAATTACTGGACAATTTTAGTTCTGGCAATGTTTGGCGGTATTCTAGGAACATTAATGATGATTCCGCTGCGCCGCTCCTTAATTGTTAATGAACACGGAACTCTTCCTTATCCCGAAGGCACGGCGTGTGCCCAGGTTCTTATCGCGGGAGACAAAGGCGGGGATTTTGCGAAGACTGCTTACCAGGGACTTTCAGTTGCTCTTGGTTATGCATTACTTCAGAGAGTATTTCACGTAATTGCTGAAACACCCGCGTGGGTTTCAGCACAAACGAGTAAGTTTTATCCATCAGCTACTATAAATGCCGATATAACACCTGAATATCTTGGTGTTGGTTATATCATCGGTCCGCGAATAGCCGGCATATTGGTTGCAGGCGGTGTGCTGGCATGGCTGGGAATTATTCCATTATTAGCAACACTTGTTCCTCCGGATGTAATCGCAACACAATTGGTAAAACTTGGATATTTAAAAGACCTGGTGACTGCCGGCGGTCCCGGAGGATGGGATCCGAGTCTTCATACGTTTGCGAGTTACCCCAACGCAATTTACAGTGCCTACGTAAGGCAAATCGGTGCGGGCGCTGTTGCGGCAGGTGGTTTTATTACATTGTTAAAAACTTTCCCGACAATTGTTTCATCTTTCAAAGGAAGCCTTGCTTCTTTAAAGAATAAAGGCGAAGCAGTTAAAGTCGCAAGAACTGAGAATGACCTTTCATTTATGACAGTTATAGTGGGAAGTGTTGTTCTTGTAGCTTTGATGGCCGTTCTTCCGATGATTCCCGGTGATACAATTATAAATAAAATTCTGATCGGACTTCTTGTTATTGTGTTCGGATTTTTCTTTGTAACAGTTTCGAGCCGTATCGTAGGTATTATCGGTTCCAGTTCAAACCCGATATCGGGAATGACGATCGCCACACTTATGGGTACAGCCCTCGTGTTTATCGCTGTTGGCTGGACAGGAAAAGTTTTTGAACCAATGGCTCTCGTTGTTGGCGGTATGATTTGTATCGCAGCCGCAAACGCAGGAGCGACCTCACAGGATTTGAAGACAGGATATATTGTCGGCGCTACTCCAAGGTATCAGCAGATTTCGCTGTTCGTCGGCGCGATTGTTTCGTCTATTGTAATCGGTGCTACAATCAAATTGCTCGATCAGCCTACTGTTGATATGGCCGCGCAGGGAATTCAGCACGCCATAGGTAGTAATGCTTTCCCGGCACCGCAGGGTACTTTGATGGCAACTCTCATAAAAGGTTTGTTATCATTTAATCTGGACTGGCAGTACGTACTCGTTGGAGTTTGTCTAGCTGTTACCGTAGAACTTTGCGGCGTAAACGCTCTGTCGTTTGCGGTTGGCGCTTATCTTCCTTTATCAACAACATTACCGATATTTGTCGGCGGCGCGATTAAAGGCGTATCCGATAAAGTTGCCAAGAAGAAAGGCGAGAACGTTGACGACAGCGAACTCGGAAGCGGAAGCCTTTTTGCAACAGGTCTGGTAGCAGGCGGCGCACTTGCAGGAGTGATTGTTGCACTGCTCTCGGTAAATGATAATGTGTTCGAATTCCTGAAGAGCATAAGTGCCGAAAGCGGCCTCGAAGGAATTTTTGGACGCGGCGGCTACGAAATACTCGGCGTGATATTCTTTGTGGCTATGGGATTGATAATGTATAAAGTATCGCGCAAGCCAACTACAACTATTGAAGAAACTACTGAATAATCAGATGAACGAAATGAATAATTCAACTATTGTTAAAAAAGAACCATCTACCCTTTACAGGTGGGTGGTTCTTTTCTTTCTCAGCATTGCGATGTACGGGAACTATTATGTTTACGATTCAATTTCGCTTGTTGCGGACCAGTTAAAAACCCAGCTAAATTTTACCGATTTCGATATAGGGCAAATGTATACCTATTACAGTGTTGCTGCACTTATCGTACTAATTTTCGGAGGAATCCTTGTTGATAAATGGGGAACGAAAAAGTCTGCGATTGTATTTGCAATCATTTGTACGATTTCAGGATTTTTGACTGCTTTCGGCAGCAATTTATACGTAATGCTTGCAGGAAGATTTTTGCTCGGTGTTGGATCCGAACCTCTGATCGTGGCGGTTACCGTTGCTATTGCCAAGTGGTTCAAAGGAAAGCAACTCAGCTTCGCGTTAGGTGTAAATTTATTTATTGCAAGGGCAGGAACTTATTCTGTAGATAATTCACCTTCTCTTTTTCCGGGTGCATACAGTTCCGGTTACCAGGGACCGCTTTTCATCGCTGCTTTAATCGGCGTACTGGCATTTGTAGGAATTGTTATTTACGCTATGCTGGAACATAGAGGGGAAAAGCTTTTTGTCCTTGAAAAAGCTGAAAAAACTGAGAAACTTAATATTAAAGATTTCTTTAAGTTTGATAAATCTTTCTGGTATATAACATTACTGTGTGTAACATTTTATTCAGCAATTTTTCCATTCAGAGCTTTTGCAATTAAGTTCTTTATGGAAACTCACAATGTCACCAGGGAAATGGCCGGTAGTCTAATGTCTAATTTGCCATTAGCTGCAATGATAGCTACTCCTATTATCGGGCTTCTGGTAGATTATTTTGGTAAGCGTGCTTTGCTGATGACATTCGGATCAATATTGTTGCTGCCGGTTTATTTAATAATGGGTTACACACAAATCTCTCTCTATATACCTGTAATAATGATGGGCGTTGCTTTTTCATTAATCCCAGCGGTTATGTGGCCGGCTGTAGCTTATATAGTTGAAGAAAGACGACTCGGTTCCGGGTACGCCTTAATGACTGTTGTACAGCAAATTGGAATGGCTTTATTCCCGTTGGTTATTGGTTGGGCAAATGACTTCTCCGGTGCAAATGCGCAGAACCCAGGCGGTTATCATCTTGGTATGTGGATATTTTCTATTCTTGGCATACTTGGGTTAGTATTCGCTTATTTATTGAGGAAATCGGAAAGGGGTCCAAACGGACACGGGCTGGAACTTGGTTTGAAAGATATGCCTACAAAGAAAAATTAACTTTCTGTAGAGACGCATCGGCGATGCGTCTCTACCAATAAAATTATGAAAAAAACAAAATTAGACAAAGCCTCCATCACTGCAATTAAAGATTGTATGGGAGCAAAAAAGAAGGAATCAATCCTTGTAATTTCCGATGAACTGAAAAGAGAAATCGGTTTATCGCTTTTTGAAAACGCGAAAGAACTCGGGCACAAAGCCTTGTATGTTGAAATGAAATCAGGCAAGGTAAACGGTGAGGAACCTTCACGGGAAATTGCTGATTTGATGAGCAGGTTTGATGTTGTATTTTGCCCGACCGCAAAATCATTAACGCACACAGATGCAAGGAGAGCTGCTTCGAAAAAGGGAGTGAGGGTTGCTACATTTCCCGGGATCACAAAGGAAATTATGATCCGTGGAATGAACGCCGATTATAAAAAAATTGCTGCGCTTTCAATTAAATTGAAAAAAATACTGGAAAAGGGGAAGAGTGTAAGAGTCACAACTCCGCTAGGCACAGACATTTCCTTTTCAATAAAAGGAAGAAAATCTATCGCGAGCAAAGGCCTGTTTCACAAGAAAGGGGAAAGCGGAAATCTTCCTACCGGGGAGACATTTCTAGCTCCGGTTGAGGGAACATCAAACGGTGTTTTTATTGTAGATGGTTCTATGGCCGGACTTGGGCTTGTAAAGAACGCCAACATAAAAATTGAAGTCAAAGACGGGTACGCAACAAAAATTACCGGTGGAACTATGGCTAAGAAGCTGACTAAAATGCTCAATGCCGTAGGAAAAGATGCCAGGAGCATTGCAGAATTCGGAATTGGTACAAACGACAGCGCAAAGCTCAGCGGAATTTTGCTGGAAGATGAAAAAGTAATGGGAACTGCTCACATTGCCCTCGGTAACAATATTTCGATGGGCGGAAGCGTTAACGTGCCGATTCATCTTGACGGGGTGATGAAAAAACCTACAGTTTACCTTGACGGAAAGTTACTTATGAAAGACGGTAAACTGCTTGTAAAATGATTTTTGATGGGTGACAGGTTTTGCCCCTTTATCCGGGCTTATTTGTCATTTTCTTTGCCTTTTTTATTCCTGCTATTTTAATTATTTTTAACGATATACAAAAATGAATTACGGTGTGAAATGTCACTTTTGCCAATAACATTGTATGGCGATAAAATATTAAGAAAGAAAACGGAGCAGGTTTCCGATGTTGATATGGAAACAGTAAAGCTCATTACGAATATGTTTGATACGATGAGAAATGCCTCAGGAATAGGTCTAGCAGCAAACCAGGTCGGGGCAGACAAACAGATATTTATCGTGGATATCTCCAATATTGAGGGATATGAAGATCAAAAGCCGATAGTTTTTATTAACCCGAGATTTGAAAAATTCAGTGATGAAAAAGTAGTTATTGAAGAAGGCTGCCTGAGTATTCCTGACATAAGAGCTGACGTGGAAAGACCGGCAAAAGTTACCATTGTGTTCCAGGATACGGATATGAAAGAACAAAAACTGGAAGCCGATGAATTACTTGCACGCGTAATTCAGCACGAATATGATCACTTGCAGGGCGTCCTTTTTACAGATAAAATTTCGGATGAAATGAAGAAAAAGTTTAAAAGAGATTTGTTAAAAATTAAAAACAGGAAAATAGATTTTGAATATCCTGTTACTGACCACGTGGATTACCAGTTGTTATGAAAATTGTTTTTATGGGGACGCCGGACTTCGCGGTTCCATCCTTAAAACTTCTGCTCGAAAGTAAATACGAAATAGCTGCTGTAGTAACCGCGCCGGACAAAGAAAGAGGACGGGGCAGGAAAGTGAGTTTCACACCAGTAAAAGAATTCGCACTGCAGAATAATCTTCCCGTGCTTCAACCCGAAAAATTAAAGAACCCGGAATTTGCAAACCAGCTTAAAGATTTTAACGCTGATCTTTTTGTGGTTGTTGCATTCAGAATTCTTCCGGCATCAGTATTCACTATTCCGCCGAAAGGATCATTTAATCTGCACGGTTCTCTGCTGCCTAAATACCGCGGTGCGGCGCCGATTCAGTGGGCGATAATTAATGGTGAAAAAGAAACAGGAGTAACGACTTTTAAACTCGAAGAAAAAGTCGATACCGGAAATATCTACCTGCAGGAAAAATTAAGAATTGATGACGAAGACGACCTTGGCTCTGTGCATGATAAAATGAGCATGCTTGGTGCGGAGGTTGTTTTAAAAACAGTGGATATAATTAATTCGGGAAATTTCGAATTGCAGAAGCAGGACGATTCACTGGCTTCACCTGCGCCGAAGATAACCAGGGAAACGGGAAAGATTGACTGGAACAAAAGTGCGGAAGAAATTCATAATCTTATAAGGGGACTTTCTCCATTTCCCGGCGCTTATTTTTCCCACAACGAAAAGCAGATAAAAATTTATAAAACTAAAAATTCTGATTCTGAAAAATTGAAACCCGCTGAAATAAAACAAACCAAAAGAGAATTATTTATCGGAACAGGCAAAGGGACTCTCGAAGTTCTGGAACTTCAGCAGGAAGGGAAGAAGAGAATGACGACAGAAGAATTCTTGAGAGGATTTAGTTTTAAGGAGTTTTGTCTTTAGCTTAATTAAAAATAAGCTTAATGATTTTCTCGTTGAACTAATTAGTAGATAATTAGTTTAATTCCTCTCTCCATTCTTTTAAAACATATCCCTTGTTGTTCAAAATTCTGATATTATAAATATTCGGTTTTAAGAGTAATAAAACATTATTTTGTCCTTGTTGATAGGCAAATTGGTCAGCAGGTATAGCCCGTACAGAATCTTCTGACTCATAAATTGCCTGAACAAGAAAATATGAGGAATCAGCAGGTTGAAATTGTTCGACATTAATATATAGCTTTTTTCTTCCAGGCATATTTATTAACCAATCGGGTCTGCCTTCATAATAATTATCAAGGGAAGGTACAATGCTAATATCATAATATTGCCTTGTAAAAATACTATCTGTTTTTTTATCCACTAAAACATTGAAAAAATTTTGTTTAATATTTTTACTTTTCCTTACCCAACTAAAAGCCAGTGATTCAAGGGTTGAATCAAAATGTTCTTCATTTTCTAATTGATCGATAGTCAATGGATCAATGCCGGATAAATGTTTAAAAAAACCAGCCATAAATCCAATTTCTAAGCTGTCTTTAACTTCATAATATTCAGCAATATGACCCCTTCCCCCATAAACAAGTATCTTGGCTTTAGAATCTTTATCTAAGATGCGGTTAATAATGTTTTCTGCCTGAGTTTTTTCACGCCATACTATGCGCTGAATTTCGTTCATTTGACCGTAATCATCAGGAGGATCACCAACATCATAGGGGATCATTGTATAACCAATTTTAGCTGCGGTTCTAAGGAATTCTGCAAAAATTGGGTCTTTAGAATATGCACCGCTATTCAGTACAGGCTGTCCTGTTAGTTCCAACGTGCTGTCATCCATTAAAGTCTCAACAGCTAAGTAACGGAACCCGTTATTATATAATGCTTGTAATAATTGACCAGGTAAAGCCCTGTGACGGGACATACGGTGCTCTTCATTGATCATAATTACCTGGTTGGATGTAGATTTTTCTATAATGAATTCTACAGCGTTTTTGATTTTATAGTTTTCCGGGCTAAAATTGTAAAATCTAGTTTTATCAGGAAAAAGCTGGTCACCTATCTCAATCCCTTTTTTGTAACGTCCTGTATTGTTATACCACCAGGCAATTATATCAGAGTAGTTGGTGTATTTGAAATATTCCGGATGTGAAAGTAATTCATTTAGATTTGTAATATAATCTCGTGACGAATTAATATTTCTGCTTAGGCTACTGGCTAACTTAAAGGCTTCCATTTCCTTCTTAAAATTATCATTTTCTGTTTGTGAACATATTGATAATTGAAAACCCAAAACGATGATTGGGATATAGATAATTCTAAAACTGACTTTCAATAATATTTTTGTCATAATCTACAATTTGATTGCTGTTGGAAGAAAAAGCTATACTAGTGTCCAAAAAGCTTTTGAATCATTAAATTTAATAGCTTTATTTTTTAAATTCAACAGATCTATTATGGAAGCATTTTTGATAGGGTTTATTTTTAACTAAAAATGAATTCCTTTTCTTTCAATGAATTTGTTAATCTTTAAATTGGTTTTATGTCCTGGGTTGCCAATTTTCTCATCTTTCAAAAATTGTTCCCGGATGTTCTTGCCGATTGTGGAGTCCTGAATTTATTTTGTCCAGCAAGTCATTTCCTGATGCTAGGTAATAGAGTTGTACTTCTGTACTTCCACTAATAGCTGTAGGTGACCAAAACCCATATCCCCTGATTTCATTGGTTGAAAACATTACATCATTTTGTGTTTCCCAGAATCAAAAATTTCTGATTTTGCAAAATTAAAACCCGCCGAAATAAAACAAACCAAAAGAGAATTATTTATCGGAACAGGCAAAGGGACTCTCGAAGTTTCGGAACTTCAGCAGGAAGGGAAGAAGAGAATGAGCACAGAAGAATTTTTGATAGGATTTAATTTTGAGTAATTTCCTCTGGTTCATTCGTTGAAGCTACACAATCTATTTTCCAATCATTTCCATATTTCTTGTAGATAGTAACCCACGAAAATATAGTCTTTTCTTCAGTATTTCTCTCCTTATTATTTTTATCTCTTAAAATTACTTCTTTATTTACAATTGAATAAGCCATTGACCCGTCGTCCGAGAATCTTATTACAGGTGGTTTAATGTCATCCCACTTTACAAATTCAACTGAATTGAAATAATTTTTAAACCTCTTTAGGCTTTCACTATAGCTTGGTGAACTAATTTTCCCTTTATTTACGGAAACAAAAGATTTTGAGAACAGTGATACAAATTTCTCAGGCATATTTTTTAGATGATATTCCTGCTGAAAATTATGCAATTTCATAATCTTTTGTTTTTCTACTGTTTCATCAAATTTCTTAATGGAACTACAGGATAAGAATAAAATGGTAATTACAAAAGCAGAGAATAGTTTAATCATATTAGTTCCTTTTTTATAAGGCTTAATTATTAGATGAACGTATCAAATAATATCATATAAATGTGCCTGAATTTCCACATAATTATAAAATGATCATTCCTAAATAATTGAATAAAACATTATTGTACCCATTAAAAAAATAATTATCAGGTGCCTGTAAAACCTGCTCTTTTCTTTCCCGAATATTAGATACAAAATTAAGATCGTTAATAATAATATAATCAGAAAAAATATTGACGGGCTACCGTTTAACAGCATGGAGAACAGTCCCGCCAGTAAAAACACCAGCCATATTAAAAGATAGGACAGGTACGTGAGCCCAACTTTCAATTTGTTCAAACCGGAATTACGAATTAAAACCGGATAAATTATAAATGAAAATATTAAAAAATAGAAAAGGGCATTTTTACCCAGGTAATAAAGTGAACCGTTAATAATTTTGTTCAGACTAAAATTGAAACTTTTATTTTTATTAAAGTAGAGCTGATCAAATTTTGAGGCTATTAGTATCTCAGCCGCCGCGGGGCTAATACCTGGGATATTATTTACGTCGGTGTAATCCTGAAAATAACCGTTCTTATTCCTGTAATCGATTATACTTTTAGCTTGCTGTCTATCGATCCCCTTTATTGTAATTAAATCTTCAGGTTCAGCGGCATTTAAATCAAAGGTATAAAATGGTATTGCCGAATTACCGACCGCATCCATTACAAGAATTCTGTGGGAGTGATTTTTAGCCAGCATCCAGAGGCGTGGAGGCAATGAATTTCTATAAGACATCCCGGTTAAACCCTTGTAAATATTCAGTACATTATCAGCTTCGTCCGGGAATTCTTTTATGTACCCGTCAATAAAATCTATTAACTGTGCCCGGTCAGAGTGATTTACTTTTACGTATTTATTTAAAATGTAAAAATATTTAATTATCTGATTTTGAAGCGGGGTGAAAGTATCAGCAGGATTAAAATTATTTTTCAAAGGATAGGAGAGGAAGTTTGCATAAAAGGCAGGCGCCCTGTAATTGCCCGGCAGGCTGCTTTGATTCAGATGTGTGAAGAATGAACAGATAAATCCTTCAGTAGACATTAATTGCACGGAGTTTTTTCTCTTATTAGTATCCGGTTCCAAGCCGGAATTTCTGAATGTAATCATGTCTTCTTCATCAGGTAATTCAATAGTTGAATTTTTATAAGCCGCGGAATTATCCAGTGAATGTTTGTATCGTTTAAGATTTTCGTATTTCTGGTACCAGACCGGCATTGTTATTTTATAGAAGCCTATGCGCAGTGGCCAGATTAAATCTTTTTTAAAAGAATTAATATTTCTTGCGGTATATTTTTCAATCTGCTTTATGTCTCTGAATATACCTTCTTTAATTTTCTTATTTTGTTCGTTAAACCGTGAAAGGTTCTCAAATTGCTCCGCAAACCCTTCGTCGAAAGCCGTTGAATAGTCCGTCTGCAGGCTGAAGTAGTGCATATTAATATTTGGTGAGGTGCGCCCGGAATCAGAATTATCGCTCAGCATATGATATAATACGTGTCCTAATTCGTGTGGATATAATTGTGTGAAAGACATTAAGCGATCTACATTGCTGGTAATCCTTGACTCAACAATATCCACATAGTGTGCCTCAGGTTTTTCTAAATGTTTTCCATCTTTGAAGAGTACAAATCCTTTTTTAGCAAACCCGCCTTCATTTTTTGTTACAGCCAGATAAAGAGGTTCACTGTTAAATTCCCCATCCAGGTTTTCAAGATAAATTTGTGCTAACCCGTATAATTTCACCATTTCTTTAATAAAACTATCATCTATTATTTTTCTTGTTTTCCGGTAAATAAGAGAAGTATCCGGGATTATAACCATTTCCCTGAAATTATTAATTATTTCTCCGGTTGGCCTTAAAAGAATTAAATCCTGCGATATGCTGGCAGCATTTTGAGGGAATGAGTAAGAAGGAATGAAAAAAAGTAAAAATAAGTAAAATGAAAATATTCTTTTAATTATCATTTACATTCCCCATAAAAGTTGATTTTAATTAAAATATATATCTAGAACTCAGATTAAAAAATACCGATTTCTATTCAATCGATTATTCTTTATTGATAACCGGAAAAAATTAAGGATAAATCTATTCAGTTAAAGGACGATGGGTATATCCACTGAGAAATTCCAGGAAGGCCTGACTTAAATCACTTACTAAGTCTGAATGCAATTAGTGTAATGTCATCATTTTGTTTATATCCAGACGACCACAATTTGGCGGCAGTAATTAAATTGTGTGAAATTTCGTCAACCGGAAGTTTTGTAAATTGTAGGAACTGGTTTCTAAATTATTCATAACTGAATTCCATCATCTCTTTATTAAATAATTCCGGTAAAGCATCAGTCATAGCCAGAACAGTGTCTACGGGCATAATAACGAGGAGAAAATTTTATTCGTATATTCTAAATCTTTAGATGAGTTTTTAGGCAGATTAAATTTTTGTGGAAACACCCGCCATCAGGCTGAATTCCTGCTCGCATTAATATTTCCGTATAAAGATCTTTTAACGATTTTTTCATACGTGGTTTTTTTAACCGAATTATTCTCAATCTTTTGAAGCGCATATTGCTGAATAACCAGCAGTGGCAATATAATTCGTTCCCTTATCTCGATTGAATTTCTTGAAACCGGAGATTCATCCATGAGCATGTTATATTCAGTTATTTTCAGCAGCATTTCTTTGGATAATTTATATTCTTCAAATAAAATACTCCAGAAATCTTTAAATTCCTCATCATGCACAAAGTAGTTTGTTAATTAAAAGTAGCACTTAGATAAGGACATCATACTATTTAGTATTAATGCTTTAAAATATGGAACCTCGTTAAATAATCTCCTCAGCGTATTAAGTTTTCCATCTTTTACTAAAGTACTTACGGCCGTTCCAATTCCAAAGTAGCCAGGAACATTTTGTCTCAATTGGCTCCATGAGCCAACAAAAGAGATCGCTCTTAAATCTTTTAGCTCCAGTTTATTGCTTTTTCCTCTTTTTGCAGGCCTGCTGCCAATATTGGTTTGTCCATAATATTTTAATGTACTTTTCTTTTCCAGATAAGGGATAAATTTTTCGTGATTTTTTAGATCGGTATATTTACCAAAACTCAATCTTGCTAATTCTTCAAGAATATTTCTGAATTCATCAGATATTTTATAGTCTTTGGCAAAAAAAGAATTAGATAAGCCTGCGGTTATTAATTGCTCACAATTATGAATAAAATGTTCTTTGGTTCCATATTTACTTGTAATAGTCTGTCCCTGTATTGTCAGCTGAATTTCATTATTGGCAATGTTTTCACTTTGTGCAGCGTAAAATTTGTGGGTTTTACCGCCTCCGCGGGCAGGGGGTCCGCCCCGTCCATCAAAAAATATTGCCTTAATGTTATTTTGATCACAAACTGAAGTCAGACTTTCTTTAGTCTTAAAAATTGACCAGTTGGCCTGAAGGTATCCGCCATCCTTTGTACCGTCAGAAAAACCCAGCATTATGGTCTGTTTATCGGCGCGCAGGCTTAAATGTTTCCTGTATTCTGGTATATCAAACAATTCCCGCATAATTAACTCTGAATTTCTCATCCCTTCCATCGATTCAAATAGCGGGATAATATCAAAAGTTATTTCATCATTTTTCCAGCCGCACCACCGGAATAGTCCATATACAAATAAGACAGAGAAAATATCTTCAGAATTGCTTATTATATACCTGTTGCAGCCGGCTTCACCATTTTTATTTTGAATAAGTTTAAGCTGCATGATTGTTTTAATCGTATCCTTTATAAGCACATCTTCAAATTGATCCGGGTCGATTGATAATTCTTTATTTATAAGTATGGAAATCAATTCATCCTTTTTAAGCTCATCAATGTTTTCTGAAATAAGATTTTCTTTTTTAAGAATTCCCTCCACGGTATTTTTATGTACAATGTGATTCTGTCTTATATCCAGAACGGCAAAATGAGTTCTGAAAATTTTTACTTTATCTATGAGGGTATCCAGCAATTCCAGGTACAGGCTGTTACATTTAGTTATAAGTGTCTCTCTTACGTTGTAAAGCGGGGTAATAATATCTTCGTATCCAATTACAATTGCTGGATCGAACATTGCCTTGTAAAGCTTTGCCCTGAGATTCGCTATTATTTCACCCACATTTCTGAAAGTTAATTTTTGCTCAATTATTTTGATATCCCGGTAATAGCATTTCATAAGCGTCATTCGCAGCTCATCGGCGACATTCATAGTTACATCGGACGTCACAAACGGATTGCCGTCCCTGTCGCCGCCCGGCCAGAAACCGAGCTTGATTATATCCGGGTTTTCAAAATCACCATCCTTTATATTTCCTTTTATATAAGAATATAAATCTCCAATGGACTTATAGTAGACATTTCTTAAAAAATAAATAATGTTTTTTGCTTCGTCGAATGGAGTAGGCTTTTTTGAATTAATAAGCGAGGTTAATCCCAGTTGCTGCAGTGTGAGATCAATTTCATTTATATTGTTTTCAGTTATCAATACCCTTAACGTGCTGATGATATCAAGGACCGAAGGGGGATAGAATTGCGTCGGATGTGCAGTTAAAACTATTCGTGCGCTAAAAGTTGAAAGTTTATCCGCAATATTTTCACTGTTTCCCTTGCTTTCCAGCAGGTTAATAAAATCTTTTAGAGACAAATCTTTCCCGAGTTTACGGATACCGGGAAATGCTGCGTCTTCCACGCTGTCAAAAAGTACAATTTGCCTTTCAACATATTGAATTACCCTGAACATAAAATCAATTTTTTCTTCTTCGGACGTTATTCCTGTATTTAATCTGAAAAACGAATCGAGAATCTCCTGCGGATCACTTCCTGATTCCAGCCCGGATTTAGACACGTGGTGCAATAAAGGAATCAGCATACCAATGTTGCTGATCTTTCTAAAGGGAAGGTTCAAGAACAAGCTGTTGTAAACATTAAACTTATTCTTAACCGATTTATCAAATTCTTTTACTTCTACAGGATTATTCATAAAAATATTATTTAAAGGGATTAACTAAAATTAATTACAATATAAGGCATAATATTTTTAAAAATGCTGTATAATTTCTTGACGCTATTAAAATGAGATTATAAACAGGGATCTTATGATTTCAGATGGAAGGAAAAAGATAACGAGTACTGAAGAATTTTTGAGAGGATTTACAAATTTAATAATCAGTTTCTAACCGGTCGGTGTTTTATTAGACTTTAGCATGCTGATTATCATTAATCTTAATATATTCTATTAAAGTGGATGTAAGGATTCGATTTAACCCCTCATCTTTACCAGCCGTGGTCTCGATAAACAGGAACCCGAAAATGTGATATTTATTAATATCAACTTTCCTGATGTTCAGTGGCTTTTCAAAATCTTTAAGCAGCTGGTCATAATCGAAATATTCAATTTCGCTTTCCTTAATTCCCGAAATATTATCAAGCACTATCAGGCTGTATTTTTTATCCTTCCGGGTTCTGAAAATCTCATTCCAATCCGGTTTTTTGTTATCCAGAAAATACTCGTATGAATTGAATCCGTATGCGTACCAGGAAAAATCACCCGTTGTGCACCACCCTCCGAAGCGAAGGGGATTTACTTCTATCGGGATTAGTTTTCCTTTTTTATCGATTCTAACTTCTATGTGTGCCGGAAAATTTTTCAGGTTAGTCTTTAGCCCGATTTCCGATAGAAATTCTCTAATCCCGTTTTTATGCCTGTTTATAATTTCTTCGGAAGTCGAGTAAACCCTGTCACTTACATCGCTATCTGACGAAAAAATGTGATGAAAAATATTAAGAATTACAGGGTCGCCGTTTTTATTGAAATAGCAGTCTATTGCGTATTCTTCACCTTCTATACATTCCTCTAAAATAAAGTCCGAAATATCTATCACTTCTTTCGGGTACAGACCGTTTAATCTTTTAATCTCATCTTCAATTTTAGTTAAAACGCCGTTCCATTCGCCTGGATTGTCAACCTTATGAACACCAATGCTGAAAAATCCGACAGCGGGTTTTACTATTACCGGGAATTTTATCTTTTTTAAATCAAGGCCGGCTAAATCTTCAAACTTCACTCCCTTGAAAAAGTAATCCGGGTAGGAATCTTTTATCAATTCCCTGAATTTAATTTTGTCTTTAAAAATATCTATTTGCTCGGGCAGGTTTGAAGAATTAAAATTTCTTTCTATCCAGCTAATCGAATTTTCTGAATTTGTATATACCCTTGTAGCCGGATTTTTTTCGTAAATGCTTTTTGCTTTCTCTTCTGTTATCCAGTTGAGTGAATCATCGGCTATGAGCTCCCTCGCCGCCGGAGTAGAGATTATCTCTAAGTTATTTTCTTTTATTGTTTGTCTCAGGAAATCCGAAACGTATGGTTTGTCGATTAATATCATATTTTCTTTTTGAATTTAGGGCCTGATAAAATGGTGAAAATTTAGTGCTCTCTCCCGGTATATATTGCAGCTCGAATCGCTTATTTACGCAACTATTGCCGCCATCTGCAAAATTATCCCACAAATATAACACTTATAAATTTCAGAATGTTGAAGTCATGGAAGGCGAATTACTGAGTTTAATGAGGATGGAAAGTATAATAAATAAATCCGGCTTGTTTTCTTATTTGGTTCTGTCAATAATAAAACCATTCTCAACTTTATTCAATCCGATTTTAGGATAGTATTCCATTGCTGTCGGCACAGAGAGCAGCAGCAGCATCGTTTGTTCACCAATTTCATCTTTGGTAAGGTCAACCAGTTTTTTGCCTATTCCTTTCCCCTGGTATTCGTGCATCACAGCAAGATCGGCCAGGTAGCAGCTCCAGCAAAAATCTGTCAGGGACCTGGAAATACCAACAAGCAAATCGCCATCCCAGGCAGTAACGACAAGGTTTGAATTATCGTACATTTTTTTAATTCGTTCTTTATTATTAACCGGACGTGGAAGGCCTGAACTTTTATAAAGCTCAATTATTTTATCCACAGAAGGTGTTACATTATTCTTATAGATAATATCCATTAGTTTACTTTAATTTTATTTGGGTGTGCCGGTTGCGGTTAATTATTTTTTCAATTTATGAAATATTTAACCCAAAAACTCCCCGTCAACAATTAGCAACCTAACGCCGTTTGGGGAAATTGACCGGTGGGAACTCATATCATCAGATACTACGTAAGACATTCCCGGTTTAATAAAAAACTTTTCGCCGTTTTCCATTTCGGTGGTGAATTCGCCTTCGAGGCAGTGTACAATATGTCCCTTTTTGCACCAGTGGTCTGCCAGATAACCTTTTGAGTATTCTACAATCCGGACTCTCAGGCCGTCAAGTTGTAAGGTTTGCCAGAAGGATGTCCCGGTCTCTCCTTTATGTTCAACTTTTGGAATTTTCGACCAGTCTATCTGCTGGTAGGGTATTTTCTTCATCCGGGATTCTATTAAATAATTTATTGCAGAAGATATACAGCAGGGACGCGGTAAGAAAAGTAACTGTTAATGTTACCCAGGTTTCGGGACCGCCGTGACCGACAAGTTTTACCGGTACTAATTTTTCAATCCACCAGTAAAGGGGGGTTAAAATAATAGAACCGACAAGGCCGAAAGGAAGAGCCAGAAGCACTGAAAAAACAAATGTGATCCACCTTTGCTTGCATGCTGAGGTTAATTTTTTCATCGCAATCACTCCCCAAAATTTTACTGGGTATATATTGCTGAAATTATCTTTAAAAAGCCACAAAAAACTTGGCAATTATTAAATTGCGGCTTAAAATACAACTGGCCCAAATTGCTTCCAGGTGGTACTTTTGCGCTAAAGGTTAACGCCGCCCGAGACTTCGATTCTCTGCCCGTTTATCCATTTTGCTTCATCTGTACACAAAAATGCCACTACGCTTCCGATGTCGTCCGCCTGACCGACGCGTCCGATAGGGGATAAAGATGCCAGGAATTTTTTCCTCTCGGGGCTGTTTCGGATTGCCGCGTTGTTAAAGTCTGTTTCTACTGGTCCAGGTGCAATAACATTAGAGCGGATACCCCGGCTGCCGAATTCTTTGGCGACATATCTTGTCAATACTTCGATTGCGCCTTTAAGTGAAGCGTAAACAGAATATCCCGGAACATTGAATCTTGTTGACCCGGAGGAAATAAAAATAACTCCCCCGTTATCATTCATTGAAGAGAGTAATTTTTGTGTTAAAAAATACACCCCTTTAAAATGGATATTCATAAAGTTGTCAAAGAATTCTTCCGTTACCTGGGGAATAGGAACGGTGGCTCCGATGCCAGCATTGTTTATGATAAAATCAAATTTATCCGTATTCCAGTTGTTTCTAATGGAGAGTAGAAATCTTCCGATAAAGTTATCAATTGATTTAAAATCAGATATATCAAATTGTAGTATATCAGATTTTCTTCCCATTTCTTTTATCTCTTTGGCGACTTCTTCTGCTTCTGTTTTTTTAGAATGGTAAGTAATAATAACATCGATCCCTTTCCTGGCCAGTGACAAAGCCATATCTTTTCCTAGTCCGCGGCTGCCGCCGGTAACCAGTGCAATTTTAGCAGTCATACTATGTCCTGTTTTAATTTTCTCCGGTTTGAGTTTGTTTACGTTTTCTTTTTTCCCAATCGTTATAGGTCATTTCAAATTTTATTTCCCCTTTGCCATGTGTCCCGACTTCTATCCAGCCGGATTTCCTGTAAAAGGTTTCCGCTCTTGTCCCCGGTGAAGTTCCCAGCCAGGCTTTATCGTTTGTCTTGGTAAAATACCAGTTAAGCATTATATCGTGAAGCTTTCTTCCGATACCCTGTTTCTCAAATTCCGGCAGTAAGAATAATGCCCAGATGTTATTTTCTTTTAGATCAGCAATTGCAAAGCCTACAACGCGATTTTTAATTTCGCAAACCCAACCTTTGCCTCTTTTTGTTAAAAATTCTTCACAATCTTTGTCCGTTACAATTCCCGGATCGGATAAAGTATTTTCTTTTACAGAATTCCGGACAACCTGTATTTGTTTTATATCTTCGAGCTTTGCTTCTCTATAAATCATATATTTTTGAAATAATATTTGTTAAGTAAAATTTTATTCTAAATAATATCCATTTTGTCTGTTTGTTATAGCATGGTTGAGAAAAATTTGCAAATCAAAATATTAAAGGATTCTATATAAATCATCCGATAATAATTATTGCTAGTTTATGTTTCCTTGGTTATAGTCCAAATGTAAGCTTAATTCCCTCAATCGCCATCTGTGTTCCCATGATTGCCAGTATCAAACCCATAATTTTTCCGATCACAGTTATTAAATTTTCCCCGACCCTTTTAACTATCAGGTCGCTCAAAGTGAAGGCCAGGTATGTTAGAATAATCATGAACGCAAAAATTACAACGACAATCCCAATATGGACGAAGTTACCGTTAGTAACGTTATTCATCGCTGTTACTATTGTTCCGGGACCGGCAAGTATAGGAATGGCAAGGGGGGAGATAGCCACGCCATCATCCGGCTCAATGTTTTCCTGGTGGTGTATCTTTGATTTCTTTGACTGGAGCATTTCAAACCCGACGTAAAATAATAGCAATCCGCCTGTAATTTTAAATGCCGGAATTGTAATCCCGAATAACTTAAAAGTGTAATTGCCGAGGATTACAAAGAATACCACTATTAAAAAAGCGGTGATGCAGGCAGTCTTCGCGATCTTTTTTCTGTCAGTCTTATCCCGGTCCCCAACCAGTCCCAAAAATACCGGCGTATTTGCAATAGGATTCATTATCGCGAAAAAACCTGTGAAAACTGTTAAAGCGAAGAGTAATAAATTAGCAGTCATATCTGAATAGTCTTATTGGTGTGGAATAAAATCTTTATTACAATATTGTGGAATATCATTTTAAAAACAATGTTGAAATACTTTATTTCAAAACATTTCCAACTGATTATCTGAAAAGCGCCTGAACAGGGAAGTGGTTAGCTCAAAATTTCTTCAGATTAGCTGATAATTTTTTCAACTGGCTATTGCCTGGATTGATTTTGCAGAATATAATCCCGAATATTAAAAGTATACCTAACTACAGGATCCGCCAATATTTGAGATATCCCCCTAATTTTAGCTTTAATCATTCAATCCATTTGGTTATTATTGTAGTTTAATTTAGATCAAATTTTAATTCACGGGGGAGGCAAATATTTACAGGATAAAATACTCAGGACATTTTTATGATTTATAAAGAAAGCATTTTGGACGCGATAGGTAACACTCCTCTCATAAAATTAAATAAATTAAACAAGGGACTTAAGCCTCAGATTTTCGCGAAACTCGAATCAGCAAATCCGGGTGGTAGTGTAAAGGACCGAATTGGACTTTCAATGCTCGAAGCCGCCGAAAGAGATGGACAAATAAAACCCGGCGGGACAATTATTGAAGCAACCAGCGGAAATACAGGAATAGGATTAGCTCTTGCCGCTGCTGTAAA
>Ga0209919_1000230_pt1 | contig 28292 bp, 22 predicted proteins | sample SalPon2A_C_D2_MG_FD_185721 | JGI IMG/M metagenome (GOLD analysis project Ga0209919, IMG submission 185721) | Soil microbial communities from South San Francisco under conditions of wetland restoration - Salt Pond MetaG R2A_C_D2_MG (SPAdes)... | ecosystem: Environmental > Terrestrial > Soil >... | reverse complement strand
CGGCTTGCTGGAAACGCCCGAGGCCCATCCGGCGAGGAAGGCATTCGGGGTGGTGAGGGTCGCGCCGGTCGGGTCACCGGCCGGCTCCGCCGCGGGTGCCGGGGTGGCGGCGGGGGGGCTCTGCGCGTACAGCGCGGCCGCGTAGAACGCGAACAGCACGAGCAGCGCTGCACCCACCGCGAGCAGCTTGGTTCGAACGGGGATTTGGTGCATCACGACACTCCTGAACGGTTATGGATTGAACAGCGCAAGCCTGCGGCGCGACATTGCGGCTATCGGCGCACAGTAGCTTCCGTCTGCCCTCCTCCGCAGGAGCGAGCGGATGCCATCGCGGTCGAGGCAAGTCCCCCTCCCCTTCTGCACGGGGCGTACCCGATAGGTCATGCGCGCCCACTGCCGCAAATTCGTCCGGTATCGGGGCCTGATTCTCTCCCCATCCACCCGGCTCCTCGCGCAGATTCCGAATAGCCTGAACCAGCTTTTGTTTCAGAGAATTAGGAAACTCCGAAAACGTCCTTTGCCGGACCATAGATGGAGCACAATTTACGACAGTAAAGCCCAACATTCGGGGTTGCGTACGGCTCGCGAGTCGACAACGCGAGCGTGTTCATTGCCGAGTAATTGAGCAGCCACCAGGGCGGCGTGCCCGTTTCTGAATCACCTGGGCCACTCGAAATGAAGGACGTCGCGGGAGGGAGGCCTTGGACGCAGATAGCCGCACCAGGAGAGGCGGCGCGGCCGGGAATGTCGCTGATGTTGAGGGACCTGCTTGGGGGCCGTCACGTCGGCTGCCACGGAGGCTGCGCGACCCTACCGTGCCTGGCCAGCCGCCAGGACGGGCGCCAGCGATTCATTCCCGCTGCCGGCGCCCCATCGGCAAATTGGGCCCGCCTGACCCAAGGCCCTGGTGCAGGCGCTGGATCTGCCGCAATGGGGATCGCTGCGGATCAGGGCAGCTCGCGTAGCCGCCCGGACTCCACGAAGGCCATCAGTGCGTCCAGTCCGCTGAGCGTCTCCGCGGGCGTCTTGAATGCGATCGACTCCACCATTTGCTGTGCGAGACGATAACCCAGTTCGCGGTAGGCCTCGAACTGGTCTTCGTCGAAGAACTGGTCGGCCGTGGTCTGATCGGGAAAGCCGGGATGGGCCGCCTTGTAGCCCTTGGTCTTCAGGCTCAGGCGGTCAATAGGCGTGCTCTTCAGGTACACAAGCAGGCCGTGCGTGCCATCGCAGTAGCGGATAGTACCCACCAGGTGCCCCTGCCTGGCCACTTTGGCCGCCGGCGGATAGCCGGCTTCGGCCTTGGGCATCATCATTTCCAGGCGGTTGTCCGCATCGAAGAAGACCTGGGCGCCAAAGTCCGCCTCGATGCGCCGGATCAACACCTGGAAGTCCGCGAAGGCGAAATCCGGGTCGCACGCGCCGTCCAACAGCAGGATCAGCCGGACGCGGCGCCGGACCAGTTCATAGACGGCCAGGTTCTCGAAGTGGCCCCCGTCGCTAAGTTGCAGAAAGGACCGGTGCTCCTGGAAGCAGCCCGGAAAAAGCGCGGCAGCGCCCGGCCACAGGTGATTGGGCGTCACGGAGCCCGGAATCCACTTGCGGGGATTGGGCGCCCAGAAGCCCAGGGAAACCCCCAGCACGGTCATCAGCGCGGACACGATGGGGTTTCGAGTGAGCCCCGCACCACCCGCGCCCGTGTTGGGATTGGCCGCGGCACCGGAGATCGCCATGGCCGTCGCTAAGCTGAGCTTATTGCCCATGTAGCTTGCCGTGGCACGCCACCCCGTCGCGTTGCTGCCGCAGTACAACGGACTGAGCACGAAGCTGTCCCCGCCCCGCAGCCGCCAGGTACGGTCCCGTGACCCCACCAACACCACGTTGGTGTTGACCAGATGATAGGGTCCCCGCGGTGCGCTGCCCCAACACTGCGAGAGCCAGCCCCTGTTCGCGCGACGGGCCGGCGGCGGCCGGTCGTCTCCCAGACGCGCCCAGTCGGGCAGGTAGGCCTCCATCAGGCGGTCGCGGTACAGGCGGTGGATGGAGACATAGTTCAGGTTCACCAACAGCGCATAGCCCAGTGAAAGCGCCGCAGCGATGGCAAACCACAGCCAACCCAGCGCCAGCAGGTGTGCCGCCAGCAGGTAGCCGATCACCAGCAGGCCGAACAACAACAGCGCGGCGCCCACCGTCGCGATGACGGGCACAGGCACCGCCCCGCCCCGCCAGCTTCCGCTGCGCAGGTAGGTCCACAAGCCGGCCACCAGACCGGCCAGCACACCGCCTGACGCCCAGGCCCCCGGGGCCACCACCATCTGACCCACGATCGCCGTGAGACCCAGCCCCAGGCCAACGACGATGGCGCCATAGGCCGGCTTGAGCCAGCATTCCTGGGCGCGCCGCCAAAAGTAGCTGGTGGCCGGTGAAAGCCGCGCGGCACTCAGCACCGAGTAGACCACAGAGGCCACCAGCAACAGCGCGAACACCGCCACCGCCACCCACACCCCCAGTTCGAACAACGGCGGCAGGCTGCCCGCGAATTCCAGCACCCGGCCGAACCACTCCCATTGCCCCGGCCATGTCAGGGTGCGGTGAATGCCCTCCACAGCCCCGTTCGCCACGCGCAGACCCGATGCGACCCGCAGCCCAGCCATGACCCACATGAACCCCAGCAGCCAGAACAGCACGCTGAGGAACACGCCCCGGGCAGCGATCGCCGCACCGGAGACCAGGTTCTGGCAGCCACCGGGCGTAAGGTAGTTGCCGTGCCGACGCAGGAAGCGCAGCACCCGCCGCTGGTCGTCGGAATCCTTGCGTTTGCCGGGAGGCGCCTTGCCGTACTGGCCCGCGTCCGCATCGGCGGGATCGTGGGTGCCGAAGGGGAAGTCCTCGGGCTCCGTGCCGAAGGCCGGCGCGTCGGCCGGCTGCGCATGATTGAGCCACCAGGTGAGCGCGGAGCCTATGTAGCCCCCGCCAGACACGGTGGAGAGGTAGTCGAAGCGCTGGAGCAGGTCGTGCCCGGCCAGCCGCTGCAGGGCACCCAGCGCGAAGGTGGCCGAACGGATGCCACCGCCTGAGACGGCCAGTCCCATCAGGGTACCCGGTGCCTCGCGCGGCTGCTCCAGGCTGGGCGCAGTGTGGTGTGGTACCCGCCGTGGGCTCTGCAGCCAGGGCCGAAGTGCCGCGAACTCTTCGCCCAGCAGCTCCTGGGTGCGAGGATCCCACTCGCCCTTGCGATGCGCCGCGACCAACTGATCGACGCCGACGGGATGAATGCGGAGCGTGGCCGGTATGGCCTTCGGATCGGACGACATCGAACCCTCCCCCCTGGAGGTGATCGGGTGCCGGATGGACCGTCTGCGCTGGCGGCCCTTGCCTCAACTATGCCCAGTGCCCCGGCGCAGTCAAGCACGCCAAACTTTCTGCCGGGGCCACCTGGGGCTTACTTCCCCTCGCGGCGCAGGATGTCCCCCAGCACCGGCAGCAGGTAGGTGCGGAACTGCTCCGGGTGCTCGCTCATGGGGAAGTGCCCGAGGTCTTTCATGATGGTGAGCTGGGCTCCTTCGATCTGAGCCGCGGTGGCCGTGCTGTCGTCCGGCGAGCAGGAGTAGTCGTACTCGCCGGTGAGCATGTACACCGGGCATTGGACCGCATCGATGGCACCGACGCGATCCAGGATGTCCCCCTCCACGGTATAGAAGTGGAGATCGCCCTTGAACACGCCCGGGCCGCCCTGCATGTAGTGCCACAGAGTTTCCCAGCGATGAGGAGCCGGACTGCGCGGGGCCATCAGACCCGAGACCATCGCCGCACACACCTCGCCGCCGTGCACGTCCGGGCGGTACAGCCACGAGATGTCGTAATACGGATTCACACGCCCGGAGGACTGCAGGCCGATCACGCTGCGCAGCTCGGCCTCGTGCTGCAGGGCCAACTGCAGCACGATGCGTCCGCCGATGGAGCAACCGATCACCACGGGGCGCTCCAGATTCAGCGCCCGGGCCACCGTCATGATGAGGTCCGTATAGCCCTCCGTGGTGAGCAGGTACTCCTCGTTCTCCCACCCGGCGGGAGGCGAGGACTTGCCGTGCCAGGGCATGTCGAACACCACCACGCGGAAGTCGCGGGTCACCTCCGCATCGTTCAGGAGCGCCCGGTACTGCCGTCCGTCGGAGCCAGCGGTGTGCAGGCACAGCAGGGGGATGCCCTGCCCGGCTTCCTCGAAGTAGATGCGGTGCGGGCGGCCCTGGAACTCCAGATTCATGTAGCGGCCCACGATGGGCTCGATGGTGACGTTCATCGGCCGGCCTCCAGCACGCGGGGCGTTTCCAACACCAGCTTCAGGTAGATGAGATTGGCCATCAGCGGCTGCAGGTTGCCCTCGAAGCGCAGCCGCCCATAGCGCAGCAGCGCGATCAGGTCGTGATAGCCCGGCGGGGGCACGGGCAGCCAGAAGCGCTCCCACACGTCCGCGGCAGCGCGGATGGCGAAGGTCCACGACTGCAGGTTGATGCGAATCGGCGTGACGGCAGCGATGCGTCCTTGCTCGAAGCGCACCAAGTGCTGGCGGTCGCCCACCTCGATCATCACGTCGGCGCTGAAGTGCTTGCCACGCCGCACCAGTGCGGCGTTCCCGTTCACCAGCTCGGGCAGCTTCTCAATGTTCGTCATTGGCTGGACCGGATCGGTTGGACGAGCGGCACGGCGCACGTACGTCCGCGGCGCCCCGGCCACTCGGGCACAGACCGCCGCCCCTTCCCTCTAACACGGCAGCACCACGGGTTCCAGGCCATCCGAGCCCGCCCCCGCGCTATGGGTTTTCCAGGCTCAGGACTTCCGAGTTGGCGTCGTAGGCAAACAGCTCCGCGTAGCGGCTCCAGGCGACCACTGTCATCAGCACGCGCTCGGCCTCATCATCGCTGAGGTAGTCCTCCAGCTCTGTCAGAAAGCGCTGGGCCGGGGCGCTGTGGCTGGCCCGCTCGTCCAGCACACGCCGGATGTGGGTCGCCAGCGGGACGTGGTGCATCAGGTGCCGTGCGAAGAGCATCTTGCGCTCCTGCATGTCCGCCTCCAGGAAGGCCCGGCCGGACTCGCTGAGCACGATATCGCCCGCCGTGACATGGGCAAGCTGCAGCAGCTCCAGCGCCTCGGCGAGGCGCAACAGATCGTCGCCGGTCAGGTGGAGCTGGCGCGCCAGCTCCGGCAGGTCCGCGCGTCCGTTGTACGGTGGCGAATCCACGGCATCCAGCAGACCAGCCATCTGCTGAATCGGAGCGCTGGGCAGGCGGTAGCCGATGCCCGCCTCCGCGCGCAGGCCGGCACGGCGGCCCACGGGCCGGTCCTTCGGGGTCGTGAGTAGCGTGTACACCTCGTCCACGAAGAGCTGGAAAGCGGGCGTGTGGGGGTCGCGGGGCTTGGGCAGGGCCACGGGCAGGTCCGCGCGGACATGCCCCGGGTCCTTCTCCATCACGATGATGCGGTCCGCCATCTCCACGGCCTCCTGGATGTTGTGGGAAACCAGCACGATCGCCTTCATGGGCATAGCGTGCTCCTCCCACAGCTCCACCAGGTCGCCCCGCAGCGTCTCGGCAGTGAGCACATCCAGCGCGGAGAAGGGCTCGTCCAGCAGCAGCACCGACGGCTGCACCACCAGCGCCCGCGCAAAGCCGACACGCTGGCGCATGCCGCCCGACAGCTCGCGCGGATAGGCCGATTCGAAGCCATCCAGGCCGATCAGGTCGATGGCGCGAATGGCCCGCTCGCGGCGCTCCGCGGCACTGACTCCCTGCGCCTGCAGTCCCAACTCCACGTTCTCCAGCACCGTGAGCCAGGGGAAGAGCGCGAAACTCTGGAAGACCATCGCGATGCCCCGCACGGGCCCCTGCACGGGCCGCCCGGCAAAGCGCACCTCCCCGTCGGTGGCGGAGGTAAGCCCCGCCATGATGCGCAGGGCCGTGGACTTGCCGCTGCCGGACTGGCCCAGCAGCGCAATGATCTCGCCCTCGTGCACGTGCAGATCCATGTGGTCCAGCACCAGCAGCGGGCTGGAGTCCACCACGCGGTAGCTCTTGGAAACGCCTCTCAGCTCCAGCAACGTGTCATTGCCTGCCATGGTGCACCCGCGTCAGTCGAGCCGCAGCTTCGCTTCGGACAATGCGTAGAGAGGGCGCCAGAGAATCCGGTTGAGCACGACCACCAGGATGGAGAGCACCCCGATACCCAGCGCCACCCGGGGAAAATCGCCCGCCTCCGTCCAGCGCGTGATGTAGGCACCGATGCCGGTGACCGCGAGGTGCGTATTGCCCCAGCTCACGGCCTCGGCCACGATGCTGGCGTTCCACGAGCCGCCCGCGGCCGTGACGGCGCCCGTCACGAACGAGGGGAAGATCGCCGGCAGCACCAGCCGACGCCACCACGTCCAGCCTCGCACGCCCAGGTTGCGACTGGCCAGCAGCAGGTCCTGCGGGATGGCCTGCGTGCCCGCGATCACGTTGAACACGATGTACCACTGCGTGCCCAGCACCATCAGCGGGCTTACCCAGATTTCCGGGTTCAACGACCAGTGGACGATCATCAGCACGACCACCGGAAAGAACAGATTGGCGGGAAAGGCCGCGGCGAACTGCACGATCGGCTGTACCCGCTGCGCGAGCTTGGGCCGCAGCCCCACGTAGACCCCCACCGGCACCCATACCAGCGAGGCCAGCAGCACCATCGCGAAGACCCGCAGGGCCGTCGCCAACCCAAGCAGGAAGGCGTGCCCGACCTCCGGCCACGTCACCTCCGTCGTCACGAACCGCGCCAGCAGCCCCACGGCGGCCAAGCCGGCCAACGCCAGGGCTCCATTCCACACCACGACACCCCGATTCCCCAGGCGCCGGGTGCGCCCGCGTTGCTGCTTGGGTGGGATCGAGCGCACGCCGGAGACGCCGCGGGTGAGCGACCAGTCGGCCAGTCGCGAGCCAGCCACAGCCGCTGCCCGTGCCAGGCGCGAGCGGCGCAGCATGGTCAGCACCCAGGCCGAGCGGCGCTCCGCCTCGCTATCGGTCTCGTACTTGAAGCGTTCCGCCCACGCCAGCAGGGGCCGGAACAGCAGTTGATCGTAGAGCACGATCGTCACCAGCATGGCCACGATGGCCTCGCCCACCGCAACCAGGTTGCGCTGTTGGATCGCCAGAGCGATGTACGAGCCGACGCCCGGCAGGGCGATGGTGCGGTTGGAGACGGAGATGGCCTCGGACGCCACGATGAAGAACCACCCGCCCGAGGTGGACATCATCAGGTTCCATACCGCACCCGGCATGGCATAAGGCACGTCCAGCCGCCAGAAGCGCTGCCAGCGCGAAAGGTGGAACATGCGCGCCGCCTCTACCAGATCACGCGGGACGGTGGAGAACGACTGGTACAGGCTGAAGGTGATGTTCCAAGCCTGGGAGGTGAAGATCGCGAAGATCGCCGCCAGTTCCGCGCCGAGCAGGCTGTGCGGGAACAGCGCCATGAAGGCGGTGACGGAAATGGAAAGGTAGCCCAGGATGGGCACCGATTGGAGCACGTCCAACAGCGGAATCAGAAACTTCTCCGCCTGCCGGTAATTGGCCGCCAACGCGGCGTAGGTCAGGCTGAACAGCATCGACGCCACCAGAGCCACGCCCATCCGCAGCACGGTGCGCGCCGCATAGCCCGGCAGGTTCCAGGGGTCGAGCAAAACCGACGGTGGCGCGGCCTGCGCATACGGCTGCGCCATCTCGCGGCTGGCCCACGCCAGCAGCGCCAGCCCGGCCAGCACCAGACACAGCACCAGCACGTCCCAGCGGTTGGGCAAACCCGGCCGGCCCCGTGAGAGCCAGGGCAGCCCCCACTCCCGGTGACGGGTGGCGTCCTTCGCACGCTTGGACTGGTTGGAGCCGGACTGCATGGGGACTCCGTGAGGGGTGAGCCTGCGCGGGCGCGCCGGGCGAACCGCAAGAGCCTAATGCCGCCTGCGGCAGAAAGCCACCGGCAAAGCGTCGGGCTCAGGCAATCCGGCGCGCTGGTGCGGCGTACGGGGTGTGGCGCCCGGCGCCTAGAGGATGCGATGCACGTCGTAGGTGGGGCCCGTCGCAGTGCGCTCGCCCACGCCTACAGCCATGAGCCGGTTCAGCCAAGCATAGGCCGGGGCGCTCGTCTCGAACTGCGGTGTGATGCGGAAGTAGTAGTCGTCGGGGCCGACGGGCTGGCCGGCGTTGATGCGCGCCATTACCTCGGGCGTGCCGTAGCCCAGCCCAGGGTAGTGCATGTAGATCCACGCCCCGTCGTCCGTGCGCAGCGTCACGCGCGCCTGGAGTTGCAGGGCCCCATCCTCCCGCACGATCACCCAGGCCGCATTGGCCCCCGGCACCACGCTCCCGCGCAGGCGGGGCCCCTCGACGGTGCCCGCCGTGATGACCGTGATGCGCCGCGTGCCCAGCGGCACCGCCCCGATCGGCTGCGGCTGGGGATCCACCTGCAACGCCATATGAAACAGGAATTCTGAACGCAACTCACGCATAAGGCCTCCATGGTGGGCATTGGGGGTCGAGGACAGCGCCGCGGGGCGCCTCCTGCGCGGCCGGGTCCTCGCTCTTCCTGTGCTATCGCGTCGAGCCGCGCGGGTAAACCGGCATTGGAGGGGGCAGCCTCCGCTGGCACGAGGGCCGTTCCTGTGCTACTCGTGCGGGCGGGGCGGGATAGGCGCACGTCCACCGGCAGTGTCCACCGGCAGTGACGTGTGCGGCTGATTGAACGATGGCACCGGCGCATCAGGACGGGAAGTGCCGTGATGCCGAAGAAAATCCCCGTCCGCCAAGCCTCCACGGCTGCAGCAACCGCACGGCACACACACCGGCGGGCCTCCGATCCAGCGCGAGACACGATCCGCAGCCAACGGAAGGGAGCGAGTCATGAAACTGGGAACCAAGCTGCTGATCATGTCCATGGTGATCGGAGTGGTGCCTGCTGCCGCCGTTGGGCTCACCAGCCGCTATGTGGCCAACGAGTCGCTGCGTGCCGGGGCTATCAACCAGTTGGTGTCCGTGCGGGACATCAAGCGGGCGCAGATCGCCGACTTCCTGCAGTTGATCCGCAACCAAGTGACCACGCTCTCCCAGGACCGCACGACGGTCGAGGCCATGGCGGCGTTCGACGGGGCCTTTCTCGCACTGGGGGATGGGGACTACGACCTTTCCCGCAGCAAGGTTCAGAAGCTGTACATCGAGGATAACTCCAATCCGGTTGGCAAGAAGGACCGGCTCGATGCCGCCGCCGATTCGAGCGGCTACACCAAGACGCACCGCGTCTACCATCCTATTTTCCGCGACTACGTGGACAAGTTCGGCTACGACGACATCCTGCTGGTCAACCCCAGCGGCAACGTCGTCTACTCCGAGGCCAAAGGAACGGAACTGGGTACGAACCTGATGACAGGGCCATACGCCAAGGAGGACATCGCCGACGCCTACCGGCGCGTGCGCAAATCCGACAAGGCCGGTGCGATCGGACTGGCCGACTTCAAGGTCTATGGGCCGTCTCATGGCGCCCCGGCGGCATTCATCGCCTCCCCTGTGCTCGACAATGGCCTCAACATCGGCGTGCTGATCTTCCGCATGCCCCTGGAGAAGATCGACGCGATCATGACCAGTCGAGCCGGCATGGGCCAATCGGGCGAGACCTACCTGGTAGGCCCCGACAAGCTGATGCGCTCGGACTCGTCGGTCGACCGCCTGCACCACAGCGTCGCAGCCTCCTTCGAGCACCCGGACGAAGGGCGCGTGGATACCCCCTCCTCGCGAGCCGCCCTGGCCGGCCAGACCGGCCTCGGCGAGATTCACACGTACAACGGAAGCTACGTCTTGAGCGCCTATGCCCCCGTCCAGGTGGGCGGCCTCAAGTGGGCGCTGATCAGCGAGATCAGCGAGAACGAGGCATTCGGTGCAATGAATCGGCTGGACCGCCTGATGGGCGTACTCGGATTGGTGCTGGTCATCGGGCTTGCGCTGCTCACCCCGTTGCTTAGCCGCACGGTGGCCAACTCGGTGATCCAACCCATCCGCAAGGTGATCGAGGGCATCACATCCGTCTCGGATCAGGTCAACTCGGCGGCCGGCCAGATCTCCACCTCCAGCCAGACCCTCTCGGAGAGCGCGTCGGACCAGGCTGCCAGCCTGGAGCAGACCTCCTCCTCGCTGGAGGAGATGTCGTCCATCACGCGCCGCAATGCCGAAAACTCACGCGAGGCCGACTCTCTCTCCACGGACGCGCGGAGCTATGCCGAGCTTGGCACCGGCACCATGCAGCGCATGGGCGAGGCCATCAAGGAGATCAAGAGCGCCTCGGACCAGACCGCGCGGATCATCAAGACCATCGACGAGATTGCCTTCCAGACCAACCTGCTGGCGCTGAATGCCGCCGTCGAGGCGGCCCGCGCGGGGGATGCGGGCAAGGGCTTTGCCGTGGTGGCGGAGGAGGTGCGCAACCTGGCCCAGCGCAGCGCGGCGGCCGCGCGCGACACCAGTGCCCTGATCGAATCGGCCCAGCAGAAGGCCGACCAGGGCGTGCAGGTAACGTCCGAAGTGGAACAGGTGCTGAGCGACATCCACCGCACCATCGAGAAGCTGCACGGGCTGGCCCGAGAGGTGGCCTCCGCCAGCAGTGAGCAGGCACAGGGCATCGATCAGGTGAATGCGACCGTGGCGCACATGGACCGCGCCACCCAGAGCAACGCCGCCAGCGCGGAGGAAACCGCGGCTGCCAGCCAGGAGTTGTCCTCCCAGGCCGATCAGCTCAAGGCCATGATGGACGACTTGGCCCGCATGGTCGGCATCCGCACGAACGGTCGGGCCTCCGGAGCCGGCGGGACGACCGCCCGCCGCCGGGGCGGGGATCGGATCGAGGCGGTTCGGAAAGCCGGTCAGATTGCGCACGCGCCGGAGCAGCGCCGGCCGGCGCCGACCGCCAGCACCAAGCCGCCCGGCCGACGTGAAGCGGCCGGCGCGAAGACTGCGAGCCTGCGCGAGCGCATCGAGGACGACCGCGAGGACCGGCCTGAAGTGCCGGGCCAACTGGACGATTCGGACTTTCGGGATATCGACGCCTGAGACCCGTCGCCCCCTGGCCCCTGGCGTCCGCATATGCTACTCGTGCGGGCGGGGCGCGCGCCCGGGCCGCTGCGGAGCGATTACAGGGCGCGCTGGACGCAGGGCATCCAGCCAGCGGGAGGCACGTGCAATCCATCGAAGAGGCCAACCAGGAAGCCGTGCAGCGACTGCTGCAGGGACAGGCGGTGCTGGTGGATGTGCTGCCGGCCGCGGAGGCGATCCCGGCCCTGGGCGAACGCACCGTGCTCCATGCGGGCCCACCCATCGGATGGGAGCGCATGTGCGGGCCCCTGCGCGGTGCCGTGGCGGGCATCGCCGTGTTCGAGGGTTGGGCGCCGGACCTGGCCGCGGCGGAGCAGTTGGCCGCTTCCGGGGGCATCGCCTTCCATCCCAACCATCACTTCGATGCCGTGGGCCCCATGACGGGCCTCACCACGCGTGGCCAAGCCGTGATGGTGGTAGAGAACCGCGCCTTCGGCAACCGTGCCTACTGCACGATCAATGAGGGTCTGGGCAAGGTGATGCGCTTCGGTGGCAACGATGCCGAGGTCGTGCGCCGCCTGCACTGGATCAGCGACGTGCTGGCACCCGCACTTTCCGCGGCCCTGCACCACGTGGGCGGGGTGGACCTGAAGGGCATCGTGGCCCGCGGGCTCACCATGGGCGACGAGATGCACCAGCGCAACGTGGCCTGCTCCAGCCTGCTGCTGCGCGCCCTTGCGCCAGCGCTGGCCGCCACCTGCACCGATCGCGAGGCCCTGGCGGAGATCCTGGGCTTCATCGCAGGCAACGACCAGTTCTTCCTCAATATGGCGATGGCCATGGGCAAGGCCCTCACGGATCCCCTGCGGGATATCGAGGGCTGCTCACTGGTGACGGCCATGAGCCGCAACGGCACGGACTTCGGTATCCGCATGGGCGGCACGGGCGATGCCTGGTTCACGGCGCCCGTGGAGATGCCCCAGGGCCTGTATTTCCCCGGCTTCAGCGCCGCCGACGCGAACCCGGACATCGGCGATTCGGCCATCGTGGAGACGGTGGGGCTGGGCGGATTTGCCATGGCGGCCGCGCCCGCTGTGGCGGGCTTCGTGGGGGCCGGCTCGGCCGCGGAGGCGCTCAACTACACGCGCAGCATGCGCCAGATCACGGCTGCGGAAAACGGCGAGTGGGCCATTCCCGCGCTGGACTTCGCGGGCGTGCCGACCGGCATCGATGTGCGCAAGGTGGTGGAGACCGGCTTGGCGCCGGTGATCAACACGGGCATCGCCCACCGCCAGGCGGGCGTGGGGCAAGTGGGCGCCGGCATCGTGCGCGCCCCGCTGGCCTGCTTCGAACAGGCCCTGCTCGCGCTGGGCGAACGCCTGGGGCTGGCATGAGCGAAGTCACACCAGGAACCGGGTATACCGTCGCTGCACCTGCGTCACGCCCAATGGCCCCAGCCGCAATCATGCCGGTGCGCGTGCTGGGGCCCGCGGCCCGCCTGGCGCTGCCGCAAGGCGCAGTGGGTCGCGTGCTGGCCGTCTTCCGCCGCAGCTTCTACGTGGAGATGCAAGACGGAGCACTGGCCTGTTTGGGTCCCGCCTCGCTGGGCGCGGGACCACTCAACGTCCTGTACGAACTGCCGGAAGTAGCGGGCCTCCCGTCCGATTGGGCCACCGCCGGGCTGACGGCGGGCGACCCCGTGCGCGTGCAGGGGCACACCCTGCACGTCGATGAGCGGTGGCACTTCGACCTGCAGGCGACCTGCACGTGGAGTCCCGCTCCGGTCGCGGAGCCGGATGCGCTGGGTCTGGCCTCGGGCCGGGCGCTGCTGGCGGAGGTTTGCGCAGGATCGCCCGCACCGCGGGGGCTGGGGCGGCTGTTGCCGGCGTTGCTGGCCGGAAGCGCCGCATCCGAGCAGCGGCCCGGAGTCGACGGAATGCTGCTGCGCACCGCGTTGAAGCATACACGAACACTGATGGCGTGGCTGAGCGATTGCAGTCAACCCGCTTCGTTGGGCTCCTTTGTACCGCCATCAGAACTTCTTGACCTGCTGGGCCTGGGCCCCGGCCTGACGCCGGCCGGCGACGATCTGCTGGGCGGTGCGCTGGTGGCCCTGCACGCGCTGGGGCAGAGCGGCAAAGCCGCGCAGCTTGCCGGGCACCTGCTACCCCACGCTGCCGCCCGCACGGGCCGCATCAGCGGCGCACATCTGGCCTGTGCTGCCCAAGGCTGGGGCGCGGACGCTCTGCACGATGCGCTGGCTGCCCTGGCTGCGGGGGATCGAATCGCCCTGCACGCTGCGGTGCAGCAGCTGGACGCGATCGGGCACACCTCCGGGTGGGACGCCCTGACCGGCGCGGCAGCCTTGTGGGTCGCGCTCGCCGGTGTCCCGCGCCTCACGGCTGAACTGCATCCCACCTTGCCATGCTGACCACTTTCGTCTGGCGTTCCTTCTATCAGGACTCCGTAGTGCTGATGCGGCTCGCGGCTACGCTGCGCGAGCGGCCGGGCGTGCACGACGTGGCCGCGCTGATGGGCACGCCGGCGAACCACGATCTGCTGACGCAATCCGGCCTGGCCACGGAGGAAGCGGCTACCGCGGGGCCGGAGGACTTGATGCTCGTGCTCTCCGCGGACAATGCGGCCAGCAGCGAGACGGCCCTGGAAGCCGGGCGCGCGTTCCTCTCCCAACGGCGCGAGGCCGCGGCGGAAGCAGAGGCGGTGCAACCGCGCAGCCTGGATGCCGCGCTGGCCCTGCTGCCGGACGCCAACCTGGCGACCATCTCCGTACCGGGTGCCTATGCGCGCTTCGAGGCCATGCGTGCCCTGCAGCGTGGGCTGCACGTGTTCCTGTTCAGCGACAACGTTCCGCTGGCCGATGAACTGGCCCTGAAGCAGGAGGCGCTGGAGCGCGGCCTGCTGATGATGGGGCCGGACTGCGGCACGGCCTACCTGGGCGGCGTGGGGCTGGGTTTCTACAACCGGGTGCCGCGGGGCCGGGTGGGCTGCGTGGCGGCCTCCGGCACCGGCCTGCAGGCCGTGGCGTGTCACCTTGCCACACTGGGGGAAGGACTCTCCCACGCCATCGGGGTGGGCGGCCGCGACTTGTCCGCGGAAGTGGGTGGCCTGATGACGCTGGCCGCGCTGCAAGCGCTGGCCCAGGATGCCGCCACGGAAGTGATCGTGTTGATCTCCAAGCCGCCGCACCCCGGCGTGCTGCCTCGCCTGCAGGCGACGTTGGCCGAACTTCGCAAGCCGGTCGTGGTCTGCTGCCTGGGCACCGTGCCAGACGCCGCGGCCGAATCCGGCACCTGGGTGGCAACCCTGGAGGATGCCGCCGCGGCCACCTTTGCCGCTCTGCACGGCGAGGCCTGGACGCCCCGACCCTTCACCGATGCCGCCGCGGTGCGCGAGTGCCTCGCGGCCGTGCGGAGCCGGGTGCCATCCACCGGCAGCGCGGTGGTGGGGCTGTTCACGGGCGGCACCCTGGCACACGAGGCACGCCTGCTGCTGCAGCCGCACCTGGGGCCGGTGGCCTTCAATCCGCCGCCGGACGCGGGAGGGCATCGCGTGCTGGACCTGGGGGATGACACGTACACGGTGGGTCGCGCCCACCCCATGATCGATCCGCTGGTGCGCACCCAGGCCCTGGCACGGGCGCTGGCCGATCCTGCCACCGCCGCGGTGCTGCTGGATGTGGTGCTGGGCGTGGGGGCACACGACGAGCCGGCGGCACCCGTGGCCGCTGCGGTGCGCGCGGCCCGTGCGCGGGCCGGCCAGGCAGGCCTCGCGCCTGTGGTCGCAAGCGTGCTGGGTACAGAGGCGGACCCCCAGGGCCTGGCCACGCAGACGGCGCTGCTGCGAGATGCCGGCGTGGAGGTGCTGCCCACCAATGCGCAGGCGGCGCGCTTCGCCGCCGCGATCGTCCATCCAACTGCCGCGGCAGCCTTGCTTGGGGAGACCTGATGCCCACCAAGCCCAAGGCAGTGCAACTGCCCACCACTCCACTCCGCGTCGTGAACCTTGGTCTCGAGCTTTTCGCCGACAGCCTGCGCGCCCAGGAAGTGCCCGTCGTGCAGGTGGCTTGGCGGCCACCCGCCGGTGGCAACCAGCGCCTCGCCACCCTGCTGGGCCGCATGTATGGCGACCGTCCGCCCGAGCGCTAGACCTCCCCACTACGCGTATGGGTGTGCGCCTGAGGCGATGCGCCCTTCATGTCGCATCACACCAGCCGCGCTGCCACTCGCCGTGCCTGCGAGGTTGTCCATGAGTCGCTGACTGGCCTAATATTTTGCATTGTTGCGCAAATTTTTCCGTTTAACGTGTTTTTTTACATTTCACGTTGATTCTATACGCCCCTTTCCCATGCCCTTCGGTACGTCCGTCGCCTCATTGCCACGCCCATTACTGAGCACCAGATTCCCTTAGGAATTCCAGTACATCGATATTGAAAGATTTTCGGGCGGATTCTATTGAGAATTTATTATCGCCCATTATTTCAGATATTTCGATATGCTCGCGCGGGGTCGGCCCGCCCCAACGCCTGGCGCTTCGTGGGCGCCATGAAGCCCCATATCGTTGGGCTTCACGATGCTCGGCAATGGGCAGAAACTTAAGAAATCTGTTGACTTTGGGCCACGGTCGGATTAGGTGACGGGCAGGGGAATTTCCGCATATTACATCGCGCCGGAAGCGGTTCGCCGTGAGAGCCGGTTCCATCCGCAAGATTGCGCGCGGGAGCCCACCACACCGATATTCCGGGGAGCGTGCCATGCTCGCAGGCAAGATTCACAAGCTGGACTTGGTTGAACGCACCGTGGTTGTGCTGACGGACGACGGACGCGAGGTGACCGCCAAGGTGCCCGCCAGTGCCTCCATCGAGGTAAGCGAGCCCGAGGCCATGGGCACGATGGGCGGCACCTTGGAGGATCTCGAAGAGGGCTACCTGGTGGAACTGGAGGTGCACGAGGCGCACGAGGATCACCCTTGCACCTGCATCTCCCTGGTGTCCATCAGCTGAGACATATCCTTCCGCACGCGCGCCGGATGGGAGCACCCGCCAATACAAGGCGACGGACCCACTGGGCACCACATGAACACGGGACGATGAGGTCGAGATGACACACACCGATGCACCGAAGGCGGGCGTGGGCCGCCGTGGCTTCTTCACGGGATTGGCATCCGGGCTGAGCGTGGCCGCCGTGGCCCTGGGCGCGCGGAAGGTCCGTGCCGGCAGCGGCAAGTCGGTTCGCAAGCCCGAGCGCGGCCCGATCCTGTATCGCCGCACCGAGGAAATGGATCGCTACCTCAAGACGATGGACTAGTGAACCGGCGTTCGAGCCGACGACCGATCGTGATCCGCCGCAGCCTCTCGTGACGAGGCGCGCATTCCGACGGCAGATCTGGCTCCGCTGGCAAGCACAGGCAACGACTACTTGAAGGTCACCTGACCGATAGGGAGGGAACACAATGAAGCTCAGGCGAGTGGACGACAAACAGAGCTCCAAGACCGGAGCCTCCTGGCTGCGCGACCTGAATCCCAACCTGGCCCGCCGCAAGTTTCTGGCTGCGGCCGGGGTGGGTCTGGGTTTGGCGGCACTGGGGCCCAGCTTGGTGCGCGAGGCCGAAGCGGCAGAGATGCCTGCCCCCAATGCGCCCAAGACGCTTGTGAAGACCATCTGCGGCAACTGCGCGACAGGCTGCGGCCTCCAGGGCGTGGTGCAGAACGATGTGTGGAGCAGCATCGAACCCTGGTATGAACACCCCATCAATGCGGGCAGCCTGTGCTCCAAGGGCTCGGCGGGCCGCGAGCACGTGAACAATCATCGGCGCATGCGCTACCCGATGAAGCTGGAAGGCGGCAAGTGGAAGCGCCTCTCGTGGGACCAGGCCATGGGCGAGATTACCGACAAGCTCAAGGCGATCCGCCAGAAATACGGTCCGGATGCCCTCATGGTCCTGGGCTCGGCGCACCACAGCAACGAGGCCGCCTATGCGCTGCGCAAGTTCGCCGGCTTCTGGGGCTCCAACAACATCGACCACCAGGCGCGCATCTGCCACTCCACCACGGTGGCCGGACTGGCCAACACGTGGGGCTATGGCGCGATGACGAACTCGATGAACGACATCCGCAACAGCAAGGCGGTGTTCGTCATCGGGGAAAACGTCTGTGAGTCGCACCCGATCGCCATGCAGCACGTGCTGTACGCCAAGGAGATCAACAAGGCGCCCGTGATCGTGGTGGATCCCCGCTTCACAAAGACCGCCGCCTTCGCAGACCTCTACGTCCAGCAGCGTCAGGGCACCGACGTGGCCCTGATCATGGGGATGGTCAATGTCATCCTGAAGAACGGCTGGGAAGACAAAGAGATGATCCGGGACCGTACCTACGGCATCGAGGATCTGAAGAAGGAGTTGGAGCGCTACGACATCGATACCGTGGCGGACGTGACGGGCGTGCCCAAGGAGACCATCGAGAAGATGGCCAAGCTGATGGCGGATAACCGCCCGGGCACGGTGATCTGGGCCATGGGCGGCACACAGCACTCCAACGGCACCTCGGTGACGCGCTCGTACTGCGTGCTGCAGCTCGTGCTGGGCAACATGGGCAAATCCGGCGGCGGCACCAACGTGTTCCGCGGCCACGACAACGTGCAGGGCGCGACCGATCTTGGCGTGCTCTCGAACACCCTGCCCGGCTACTACGGCTTGGGCGCCGGCCCGTGGAAGCACTGGTCCAATGTGTGGGGCGTGGATCCGGACTACATCAAGTCCCGCTTCAAGGACGAGAAGATGATGGGCAAGCCCGGCTTCACCGTCGCGCGCTGGTACGAGGGCGTGCTGATGGATGCCAAAGAGCTGGGTCAGGACACCAATGTCCATGCAGCCCTCTACTGGGGGCACTCTTCCAACTGCGAATCGCAGATGGACCGTGTCAAGGCGGCCCTGGAAAAGGTGGAACTGCTGGTGGACATCGACCCCTTCGTGACCAACACGGCGGTGCTGCCCGACCGGCAGGACAACGTTTACCTGTTGCCGGCCGCCACCGTGTACGAGCAAAGCGGCTCGGTGACGAACTCCAATCGCGACGTGCAGTGGCGGAACCGCATCGTCAAACCGGTGTTCGAGGCGCGCACGGACCTGGAAATCATGGTGGACTTCGCCAACCGCCTGGGCTTCGGCAAGGAGTTCGCCAAGAACCAGAAGGGCCCGTGGAGCCAGGACTACGAAAAGATGGTCGAGGACGTCGCGGGTGAATGGGCGCTGGGCATGCGCACCATCGGCATGGTGGGCCAGTCCGTGGCGCGCATGAAGCGCCAGATGGAATACGCCCATGTGTTCGACCGCAACACCAAGATGGCCACGAGCGGCCCCGTCAGGGGCGAGCAGTGGGGCCTGCCCTGGCCGTGCTGGACCGACAAGCACCCCGGCACGCAGATCCTCTACGATGTGGACCTGCCCGTGGCCAAGGGCGGCATGGGCTTCCGTGCCCGCTGGGGCACGAAGGCGCCCGATGGCGAATCGCTGCTGGCCGGCAAGGGCTCGGCGCCCGTGGGCAGTTCCGTCAAGGGGGGCTACGCCGAGTTGGACAAATGGAAGACGGATCTCACGGGCAAGGTGTTCGAGGATGCCATCGCCAAGGGCCTCGCGCCTTACGGCAACGGCCGGGCCCGCATCAGTGTGTGGACCCTGAAGGACGACCCGGTGCCCAAGCACCGCGAGCCGATCCACACGCCGCGGCCGGACCTCATCGCCAAGTGGCCGACTTACGATGATGTGAAGGAGCAGTTCCGGGTGCCCACGCTCTTCAAGAGCCTCCAGAAGCCCGAATGGGCCAAGGATTTCCCGGTCGTGCTCAACACCGGACGCCAGGTGGAATTCGAGGGCGGCGGTGCCGCCGAGCGGGCCTGCTGGTGGCTGGTGGAGCTGCAGCCGGAAATGTATGCGGAAATCAATCCCACCTTCGCCGCGCAGAACAGCATCAAGCACGGCGACTGGATGTGGATTGAGAGCCCGCAGGACACGGATCCCAAACCAAGCCGGATGAAGGTCAAGGCCAAAGTCACGAAGCGCGTGCCTCCGGGCATGGTGTTCCTGCCCTTCCACTGGGGCGGGGCCTACGACGGCAAGACGCTTGCGGGCAAGTTCCCCGATGGCAGCGTGCCCTACGGGATCGGCGAATCGGCCAATACCGTCACCAATTACGGCTACGACCGGATCACCCAGATGCAGGAAACCAAGGGTGGCCTGTGCCGGATCAGCAAGGCTTAGTGAAAGGGGATTGCGACCATGGCTAGGATGAAGTTCTACATCGACACCAAGCGCTGTATCGAATGCGGCGGTTGCGAGGTCGCCTGCAAGAACGTCAACGGCGTGCCGATGGGCATCGCCCGCATCCGCGTCGTCACGGTGAACGAAGGGGAAGCGGGCGAAACCAACGTCCCCATCCCCTGCATGCACTGCAGCAACGCGCCCTGCGTGGCGGTATGCCCGGTGGATGCGCTGTTCAGCCGCGACGATGGCATCGTGCAGGTCAACAAGGAGACCTGCATTGGCTGCGGCTACTGCCTGTACGCCTGTCCGTTTGGCGCACCGCAGTTCCCCACGTCGGCGCTCTACGGATCGCGCGGCGTGATGGACAAGTGCACCTACTGCTCTGGTGGGCCCGGAGTGCCGAACTCGGCGCACGAGTATCAGCTCTACGGCTCCAATCGCGTGGCGGAAGGCAAGGGCCCCATGTGCGCGTCAGTCTGCGCCACCAAAGCACTGGTTTGGGGCGATTCGCCTGACCTGACCAAAGTTGCCCAGGATCGCATCTCCAAGCGCGGCTCGGGCGAGACGCCCTGGGGCTGGAGCACCGCGTATCCTGGCTAGCCTTTCGTTTCCGGAGGCCCCCCCGTGGCGTCGACCACGGGGGGGTGCCGCTCCGTTTATCGGGCAGCCTGTGCTGCCGCAAATCTCCACTGAGGCCTGAGGCGTGGACTTGAGGCTCGGGCACCGATTCGCGTGTGTGGCTGCAACCGGGCACACACGCTGGAGTCGGGCTGGTCTGAGACTGAGTCTGCACTCGGGCGCACCCGCTGCAGCGAAACGGGCGAGTGGTTATCGCAACGCTACCGTTAGGAGGGGTGGATCATGTCAATTCGGCTGAAACCGCATTCGCAGCGCGCAACCAATGCGTTCCTGCGGCGGTCGGCGGTGCTGCTGGGTCTGTTCGTGCTCGTCTCGAACGTCGGCTTCGCCCTCGCGCAGGGGCTGCGCGATCCCACGTTGCTGCGCACGTCGCTCAACGTGTCGGAATTCCCGCGTCAGGTGGACCTGTTCATCAGTCTCCGGGAATCGTGGCTGATTCCAGGCTTCGCCATCGCGATGCTGGTGTTCATCGTGTTGGCCCTGGGCCACTTCTTCGCTATCGGGCCCAAGGACATGAGCGCTCGTGACGAGCGCGACCTGATCCCCTGGTGGAACCTGTTCGAGCGCATCGTCCACTTGGTGATGCTCGTCACGTTCGTCATCCTGGCCATCAGCGGTCTCGCAGTGACGTTCGGACGCTACCTGGGCGGTGGCACGCCCGGCCTGTTGCTGCGCCATACGCACGAGTATTCAGGCTTTGTGTTCACCGTATTTCTGGTGATCCTGTTTCTGATGTGGGTGCGCCACGCCATCCCGCGCAGCTACGACTTGGCTTGGTTCTCCAAGATGGGCGGCTACCTGGGCTACAAGGGCGCGCTGAAATCCGACAAGTTCAATGCCGGCCAGAAGGTGTGGTACTGGATCGTCGTGCTTGCAGGCATCCTGCTGGCCTACAGCGGGCTGATGGAATTCTTCGGTGTGGGCACCGTGCTCCAGCGCCGGACGGACGTGATGATCCACTTCTTCGCGGCCATCCCGATCATCCTGATGTTTCTGGTGCACCTGTATCTGACGACCATCGGCACCAAGGGCGCATTCATGGGCATGGTTAACGGCCGCATCAGCAAGACGGCGGCCCAGCAACTCCACTCCGAGGCGCCTGAGCTGCGCCGCGCACAGCCCGCAGGATCGGACGACTAGGCATCGTCCACACCATCGATGGGCGCGCTGCCGGCGCGCCCACCTCCTGCCGTAGGGGCTGCGCAGGTCGCAGCCCCGCCACGGTTCCCGCATCGCTACTGACTGCATGGGCCCTTCGATCCGAGCCGGCTGGACGGCCACGGTGCTCGCTGCCGTGGGCCTTCTCGCCGCCATGGCCTCACCGGGCGAGGTGCGGGGGGATGGGGCGTGGGAGACCAGCGAATTCCCCCACCACGTCATCGTCGCTGACTTCAACGGCGATGGGTTCAGCGATCTCGCAATATGCAACGCGGGGGACGCCAAGCTCTCGGTGCTGCTGGGCGATGGACACGGAGGCTTCAGCTCCAATCGCACCTATCCCACCGGACGCGGCCCGTCCTGGGTGGATGCGGCGGACTTCGATGGGGACGGTCACCTGGACCTGGTGACCGCGGACACGGGCGACAAGGGCCTGACGATCTACCGGGGCGATGGAGCGGGTGCCTTTGCCCTTATGGTCAAGGTGACGGGCTACCGCAGCATCGGCAGCGCCGTCGCGGCTGACTTCGACCGCGACGGGCGGCCCGACTTGGCGCTGCTGCAGCCGGTGGAACGTCGTATCGTGATCCTGCGCAACAACGGTGGCGGCCGATTCTCGCAGCGCGCCACGTATCCACTGGGCACGGCACCGCACATTCTGGGCCGGGTGGATCTCAACGGGGACGGCCTCCCCGACCTCGTCGTCAACGTACTCACGGAAGGCACCGTGCTGGTGCTGCTGGGTCGGGGCGATGGCACGTTCGCGCCTCCGCTGGTCGTGAACACGGGGACCACACCCCACTACCGCGCCTATGGCGACTGGAACGGGGATGGCCGCACGGACTTCGCCGTTTCGCTGGCAGCTTTGGGCTCCGTGCGCGTGGTGCTGGCAAGGGCGGACGGCGGCTATGAGCTGGGGCAGACCATACGGGTCGGCATCAATCCGCATGGGCTCGTCAACGCCGATTTCAATGGGGACGGCCATCAGGATCTGGCGGTAGCCAATCGCACCTCCAAGGACCTCGTCGTGCTGCTGGGCGACGGCACCGGTCACTTCAAGGCCCTGGCGCCGGAGCCCATCGGCGAGGACGTCATCACACTGGCGACTGGCGACTTCGATCGCGATGGGCGGCCCGATCTGGTGCTGCTGTCTGCCGGCGGCAATCGGGTGTTGATCTGGCAGAGCCTGGGCGATGGCACCTTCCGTCCCATGCCCCACAAGCGATAGGCTGTTGGGTATGATTTGCACACACGGCCTGCCCTGCCAGAAGGGCAACCCGCCGCGACTCACCCTGATTTCAGACGTGCCATGACACCGCTGCGCCGCAAATGGGGCCTTTATCTCTGCCGCTGCAGCCTGCCCGAGAGCCTGGACAGCGCCTCATTCGAGGCCACCGGAGCCACCGTGGAGGTCGCCGCGGGACCCGAGTCCCTGCCTGGCTTTGCCGCGCGGCTGCGCAAGATCTTCGCGGAAGAGGTGCTCTACGCCTGCGAGTGCACGCCAACCGAGCGCTTGGCCGAGGCCTGCGAGACGGTGGGCATCGCTCCGGTGATTCATCCATTCGCCTTGGCCCAGGCCACCCTGGCCGTACACACGCCGCCGGAGGCCGCCTCCAAGGCCCGACGGCTGCTGCTTGGCGCCCTGGCTGGCCTGGATGTCCGGCCACCCGTGACCCAGAATCTGCTGGAAGCGGGCACCCGCGTCGCGCTGTTCGCGGACCGGCCGGCGGGTTTGGAACTGGCCCGCCGGCTGCAGGGCGAGGCATCCCTGGTGGTCTTCCTCGAAGGCGGCGAATCGGCATTCGGCGGGCCCCAGCGTGCCGTGAACTGGGGACGGCCCGAGGCGATCACGGGGCACGTGGGAGCCCTGAACCTGGCCGTGGCGCCTGTGGCTGGCTCGGACTTCGCGCAGCCTCAGCACTTGCAGGCGGACCAGGCGATCGTGGTTGGCGCCCGTGCCGCCGAGGTGCGCGGTCGCACGGGCGTGCATCGGCTTCCCGCACCCGGGCCTGACGACTTGGAGCGCGTGGTCGCGCAGGTGCGCGACCTGGTGGGCACCTTCAGCAAGTCGGAGCCCGTGCGCTACGACGCGGCCGTGTGCGCGGGCGGAGCCGCGGAAAAGCAGGCCTGCGGACGCTGCATCCCCGCCTGCCCCTACGATGCCATCGCCCGCGACACCAACGACCCCCTGCGGGTGCGGGTGGATCAGCTCGCCTGCGAAGGCTGCGGGGCCTGCACCTCCGCCTGCCCCACATCTGCCCTGCGGTTCACGGAGCCCAGCCCGGAAGAGCTGTATGCCCGGATGGCCGCGCTGCTGGCTCCCAACGGGGACGGCGCGCAGCCCCGTGCCATCCTCTTCCACTGCGAGCAACAGGGACGCGGCCTGCTCGATTGGGCGGCGGCCGGGCAGACCCATTATTCGGCGGCGTTGCTGCCCGTACAGGTGCCCTGCCTGCGCAATGTCTCCGAGGCAGCCATGCTGGCGGCAATCCGCCTGGGCGCTGCGGGCGTGGGCCTGCTGGGCTGCGAGGATTGCCCCAATGGAGAGCGCAGCCTGCTGCTGGGCAAGCTGGAGCTGGCCCAGCGCGTGCTGGACGCCTTCGGCATCGGCGCGCAGCGGGTGCGCCTGTTGACCGTGGACGAGGGGACGCGTCCGCAGGGCATGGAGGCGCTGCATGCCTTCGCCGCCGGTCTGGGCGAAGCACCGGTGCCCGCGGACGGCAGGCGCTATCGGCTCACCGGCAATCGCGAGGTGCTGGCCGATGCCATTGAGGCGTTCATCGGCGCCACGGGCCGCGAGGTGGGCGGGCTCACCCTCGACAAGGAGCAGCCCTTTGCCCTGGCCACGGTGAACGACCAGGGCTGCACGCTGTGCCGGGCCTGCGCCACCGTGTGTCCCACGCACGCCTTCTCCTTCGATATGGAGGTGCAGGCACTGCGCTTCAAACACATCACCTGCGTCAACTGCGGCCTGTGCGCCAGCGTGTGCCCGGAGCAAGTCATCACCCTGCGCAGCGAGTTGTATCCCGAACGCGAGGCGCTGGAGTACGTCACCGTGGCACAGGACGAGATGGTGCGCTGCGCGCGCTGCGAGAAGCCGTACATCAATCGCCGGGCCCTGGAGACCGTAGAGGCCCGGCTACGTGCGGCCGAGGGTGTGCTCGACACGTTCACGGGCCAGCGTGCAGGGTTGCTGCGCATGTGCCCGGACTGCCGGGCCGTGGCGGCGATGCAGGAGGTCAACCAGGGCTGGACGCCCTAGGCAAGCAATCCACTCGCCAACGCACGGGAGCCGGGCATCGTGGCACGCAAAGGCAATCGGGAGGGCGGGCGCAAGCGGCGCCGCCGGCAGGAGGGCAAGGAGTTCATGGATGCCGCTATGGACGGCTACATCCGCGACCTTGCGCTGCACCGCTGGCGGGACTACGAGGATCTGGCGGACGTGTATGGCAGCGAAGCGCCCCGCGCACTGGAGGAGACAGGCGCCGTGCTGGGTGAGGAGCCCTACCGGGCCCTGTGGCAGGCGGCTTGGCAGCGCCACGTCTGGCCCGGCGGAGAAGACCCGCAAATGCACCTGTTCGGGCGCATGGAACTTGCCGTGCGAGAAGCCCTGCTGGCCGAGCAGGAGGCCCGTGCCGAGCGGGGCGACCGAACCATCGAGGACACGCCAGGTTACAACGAATTCGTGGGCCGCGCGCTGGGGAATCTTTTCCACGAGGCCTCGGGCGAAATTGAGGAGCTGGACTAGAGATGACCCTGCTGAGCGAACCCGATACCGCGCAGTTTCGGAGCGGCTATTACGACCTGCTGGCTCGGTTGTTCGCCAGCGAGCCGGATGAACGGCTGCTGCACGTGCTGCGCGAGGGACTGGACGACCGCACGGTGGGTGCGACGCAGGTGCACCCGGCCATGGGTGAGGGCTGGCGCACGATGGCGGCCCACCTGGATGGCGACGTGCTGGAGGACCTCACGGATGAGTTCACGCGCGTCTTCGTCGGCCCTTTTGGCCCGGTGGTCAACGCTTTCGAGTCGTTCTATCTGACCGGCCGGCTCTACGGGCAGCCCCTCGTGGACGTGCGGAGCTTCATGGGGCGGCAGAGTCTGGAGTCTGCCGGGGGTGAGCACCGCGAGCCGGAGGATGCGCTGGCCTTCGAGCTGGGCATCATGGCGCGGCTGGTGGGCCGCCAGTTGGCCGGCGGGGACGCCGATCCGGCCAGCCTCATTGAGCCGCAGCGCGAGTTCCTGGCCGGTCACCTGCTGGTGTGGGCGCCCGCGTGCCTCGCCGACATTGAGGGCACTCCCGGCGCAGCCTTCTATCGCGGTGCGGCGCTGGTGTTGCGGGGCTTCCTGGAGGTCGAGCGCGACTTCTTCAGCGAGGAAGGCGGACTGGAGGTGGAGGACCTGGAGGCCGCACGCCGCCGCTACCGCGCCCCCGAATTTCGGGGTCCGATCTTCGATGCCGAGCCCCCGAGCGCCGACAATCCCTCCGGCAAACCCAAGGACGACGCCTAGCCACTCGTCACGCCTGGATGCCTAGCCTTCAGTATCCGGCGCAGCCACACCGTTGCCCGGCAAACCCCGCCGTCTTTGCATCCGCATGGGGTGCCGCTGCCGACCGTGCTACAATAGGGGGCCGGCGTCGCCACGCCGTTTGTCCGCCAGCACAGGAGCCGCTCCATGTCCCACCGGGCACCGATCCACACACTCGCCACCCACGAGGTGATCAATCAGGCCCCGCCCCAGCGGGAGCACAATCTGTACGACAGCGATGTGGCCCTGCGTGAGGGGCTACGCCGGGAGGGCGCCGCGTGGGCCGAGGAGCACGTGCGGGCGCTGGGCGGGGTGGCGGGACGGGAGGATACGCAGCGTCTGGCTACTCAGGCCAACCGCTATACGCCGGAGTTGCACGCCTTCGATCGGTTCGGGCAGCGCATCGACGAGGTGGAGTTTCACCCCGCCTACCACGACCTGATGCACATCGGCATCGCGCACGAAGTGCACTCCATCGCCTGGAGCGCCGGCCAGTCCGGCGGGCACGTGGCCCACGCGACGCTGCAGTACCTGATGACGCAGGCGGAGCCCGGCGTGTGCTGTCCGCTGGCGATGACCTACGCCGTGCTGCCCGCGCTGCGCCACGAGCCGGCGCTGGCCGAGGAGTGGGCGCCGCGCATCCTCTCCACGCGCTACGACCCGCGCTTCATCCCCGCCGCCGAGAAAGACGGCGTCACCTTCGGCATGGCGATGACGGAGAAGCAGGGCGGCTCCGACGTGCGCAGCAACACCACCCGCGCCGAGCCCCTGGCCGGCTCGGGGGACGAATTCGTGCTGACGGGTCACAAGTGGTTCTGCTCCGCGCCCATGTCCGATGCCTTCCTCACGCTGGCCTACACCGAGCGGGGCATCACGTGTTTCCTGGTGCCGCGTTGGACACCTGACGGACAGCGCAATGGCATCCGCATTCAGCGCCTGAAGGACAAGCTGGGCAACCGCTCCAACGCCTCCAGCGAGATTGAATACCAGGGAGCCTGGGCGCGCCGCGTGGGCGAGGAGGGTCGCGGCGTGCGCACAATCATCGAGATGGTGAACCACACGCGCCTCGACGCCTCGTCCGCGCCGGCCGGATTGATGCGCCAGGCCCTGGTGGAGGCGGCACACCATGCGAGCCACCGCAGCGCCTTTGGCAAGGTGCTGCGCCAGCAGCCGCTCATGCGCAACGTGCTGGCGGATCTGGCGCTGGAGGCCGAGGCAGCCACGGCGCTCGTGCTGCGGGTGGCCCGCAGCTTCGACGAGAGCGACACCGATCCCGTCGCGGCGGCCTTTGCCCGCATCGCCACGGCCGTGACCAAGTACTGGGTCAACAAGCGCGCACCGAACTTCGTTTACGAGGCGATGGAATGCCTTGGCGGCTCGGGCTACGTGGAGGAGTCCATCCTGCCCCGGCTCTATCGCGAGGCCCCGGTGAACAGCATCTGGGAAGGCTCCGGCAACGTGATCTGCCTGGACGTGCTGCGCGCCATGCAGCGCGAACCAGCGTCCGTGGAGGCACTCATGTCCGAAATCCGCGAGGCCCAGGGCGCCGACAAGCGCCTGGACCGCGCTGCCGACGAACTAGTCGATCTGCTACGCGAGCACGCCATCGAGGAAGCCGATGCGCGGCGCGTCACCGAGCGCATCGCGGTGCTGCTGCAGGCCTCCCTGCTGGTGCGGCACGCACCAGCAGCCGTCTCTGACGCATTCTGCGCCTCGCGCCTGGAGGGTGATTGGGGCCGCACCTATGGCACGCTGCCCACGGGAATGGATCTGGGGCCGATCCTGGAGCGTGCCGTCCCGGAACTGACCTGACGCCCCGCGGCGCCGTGCGGTCGGCGCCGCTGCCGTTGTCCCCGCGGTCGTTGCCCCGATCCTCGGAGCGGGGCACCTGCCGCCAACGAAGCCAAGCAACGCCAAGCCCAAAGGAGGCACCCGATGCGCAAACCCTTGTTGATCGGCACGATCGTGCTGTTCGTGGTGTGGGTCGTGATGGACTTCATCATTCACGGCGTGCTGCTCAAGTCCAGCTACGATGCCACGGCGGCATTGTGGCGGCCCTGGCCGGAGATCAAGGCCGGCGTTATCTGGGCCACCACCTTCATTTCCGCCCTGTGCTTCACGCTGATCTACCTGTACGGCTTCGCCGGGGTCAGCGTGCAGCGCACCCTGGCCTTCGGGCTCTGGTTTGGCGTGGCGGCCGGCGTCTCCATGGGGTTGGGCAGCTACGCCACGATGCCAATCCCTCTCTCACTGGCCCTCTCCTGGCTGCTGGGAACCCTGATCGAGGCCCTGGTGGGTGTCCTCGTGCTGCACTGGGTTTACGGGCGATTCGGCGAGGCACAGGGCTAGGCGGTTTCCCTCCTCCCGCCCCGGCATCCGTCGCCAGGGGCGGGCTCCTCATGATACACAGGCGAATCCACCGCACCGTGGGCCGGCTGCCGGAGGGAGCGGCCTCTCGGTGCGCACAGCCCCATCTGACCGGAGGAGGACCGCCTGCATGAGCGACCACATCCGCCTGGACATCCAGGATCATATCGCGACCATCACGCTGGATCGGCCCGAAGCGCGCAACGCGCTGAGCCTGGAGATGCGCACGGG
>Ga0209919_1000225_pt1 | contig 28817 bp, 23 predicted proteins | sample SalPon2A_C_D2_MG_FD_185721 | JGI IMG/M metagenome (GOLD analysis project Ga0209919, IMG submission 185721) | Soil microbial communities from South San Francisco under conditions of wetland restoration - Salt Pond MetaG R2A_C_D2_MG (SPAdes)... | ecosystem: Environmental > Terrestrial > Soil >... | reverse complement strand
TATTTCTATTTCAGAGTACCCCTGCCTGCGTTTAAAATCTAAATAGTGCTGGATAAAGCTTCTGTTTAACTCTGAGGTCTGGCAGACTGTTTTCTCGCTGAGCAGCAAAAGACCGCCGGGCAGCAACGCCTGATAGAGCCTTGTCAGGAATTCCTGCCGCAGCATCGGGCGGATGAACTGCAGGGTATAGTTCATAATAATTGCCGCCGGCTCCTGGAACTCAATATCAAAAATATCCGCTTGGATAAATTCCAGCCTGTCCTGTTTGGCGTACATTTCTGCTTTCAGTACTGCCTTCTCGATCATGGCCGATGAGCTGTCAACCCCGACAAATGCATACCCTGACGCATCAGTCTTTCTCGCCAACTGGAGAACTGTTGTCCCCGTTGAACAACCTAGGTCATAAATCCGCCCCCTGGCAGGCACAAACTGCTTAATGAGCTGAGCGGACATGTCGATAATTTCACTGTAAAACGGAATGCTCCGCTCTAGCATATCATCAAAAACTTCAGCCACTTTCGCTGTGAATTGGAAATCTTCCTGCAGGCTGTCAGGATCGTTAAATAATTGGTCTTTCATCGCAGAAAAGGTCCATCTTAAGGGAGTCGCAGCTTTTCGTCTCTCTGGGGATCATCATTTTCTCTGTACAGCAGAATTGTCTTGCCAAGGACCTGGACCACGCTTGCACCAGTCGCCTCAGACAAGCGTTTCGCCACTTCCTGGCGATCAAAAGGACAGTTATTCTGCATCCGGATCTTAACCAGTTCATGGGCGCGCAGCACCTCTTCAATGGCCGTCAGCACCGATTTGGAGATTCCCTCCCGGCCAACCATGACCACCACCGAAAGGTGGTGCCCATGGCCTTTAAGATATTTGACCTGCCTGCTTGTCAGTTCTTTTGTTTTCTTTGCCATAAAATTTTCTTCCTGAGGGAGTAATTCAACAAGTTACAGAGTGATACGGGGATGTTGAGTTGGGTCGGCAAAACCACCAAACTCTATCATACCCTTCGGGTATAGTTCCTTAACGAAATAATTTTCATAAAAAAAATTATTTCGTTAAGGAACTAAAAAAGATTAGAAAAAATTTCGGCTCCGCCAACCCAGGTACCGATCACCGAGCCAAAAGCAGGCAGCATAAAAGCCATAAGCACTTTAAGCAGTTTATTGCGCCACCATCCTCTGACGGTCGCCATATCATCAAGCACCGTTTCAAACTCTTTCACCACTGGCGGCATGACCATTACCTGGACAAAAGCGGTAACGTACCCTGCGCCGATGACCGGCGTCAAGCTGGTAAGCGGAGCCGCAACAAAGGCGGCCAGAATAGTCAAAGGATGAGCCAGAGCGATAAATGCCCCTGCCGCAGACGGGATACCATTTGCCAGAATCCAGTACTGAATATTTTCACCGGCAACCGCACCGCCTTTTTTCCAGGCAATAAATGCTATTGAGGCAATGATCATGACCGGAATCGACCAGCCCAAAACTTTCCAGATTGGGCAAACAGGAGGGATTGTGTCAATTTCTTCCATACAGGAAGCCCTGTCTGCCTGTAATGCCTTTTTAGTTCCTTCCAGATGACCAGCGCCTATGACAGCAACAAGTTTATCCCCTTCGGAGGCCTTAATCTTTTCAGAAAGATAGGTATCTCTCTCATCAATAATGACTCCCTTTAACTCGGGCAGGCCCTCACCAAGTTCATTTAACAGCTCGGAGAGGACATCTTGTTTTTTGAGCTCAGTCAGCTTTTCCTCTGTCAGCTCTGTGGTGTCAAACAAGCTGGCAAAAAGAGTCACCAGGAGATAGCTTTTTTTCCAGAATTTGGTCTTCCCCCAGGCCCGCCGCAGGGTCACACGCACCTCACGGTCACAAAGAGACACTGGGACACCGAGTTCGTCGGCAACCTTGGTTGCCTCAAGCAGTTCGGCGCCGGGAACAACGCCAAGCTGAGCACCGAGTTTTTTCTGATAAGAAGCAAGCATAAGGTTGACAACCAGAGTGCTGAGCCGCTTTTTTCTGATAAGTTGCTTCAAATCCATGGAGTCCCAGCGCGTCTTCTGAGACAACGCCTCGTAGCGCTTTGCATCCAGTTCCACACACACACAATCAGGTTTTTCAGCCACAATCACCCTGCGGACCAAATCTGCCGACTCCTGAGAAACATGGGCAGTACCCACAAGCACAATTTCCCGGTTTCCCAATTGCACAAACTGCACTTCAGGGGGATATGACCTACTTGAATCTTCCATTGGTATCCATAATCATTTTTAGTAACTTAGAAATAAGTTTCTCGAAGTCGGAGTTTATACCCGTCAAGCGAGTACTGAAAAGAGTGCTCTTTTTAAGGGTGCCGCTCACAGGGGGCCGAATATTTTCGTAAGCAGGCTGAGGTAGCGTAAAAGTCGTACGTAAATCAGAATGATCGCGGAAAGATTCGGTAGCCTGTGAGTTGCAACAGTCTTTAATATTGCTTTAGGGCCAGGAAGTCAAGTAAGGAAAGAAAAAGCGTTGAAAGCCATGGAGCAACTCCACTTGACATCTCGCCCCAAAAGCCCCATAGTTTAGAATGTGACACATTGTATCACCACACCATGTCAACTGGGAGATGTAACGATATGAAAAAACTTGGTATTTTACTTGCGTGCGGAATAATTGTCCTTTTTCTCATTTCAGAAGCAAGCTCAAGCCCACGGAAACGGCTGGACGAGGCAACACAGACCTGCCGCATTTTTACACAGCCTACCTTGTGGGATGGGTACAGAACATTCCAGAATTCCTGCAAAATTTGTCATTTCACCGGAAATGATAAGGGCGCTCCTTTTCTTCACACAGAGTCGAAGACCATGAAAGCCTGGAACAGAGTTTTTGCAACGCGTTATCCTAAATGCGCTCGAGATGGCTCCTGGGGCGACCTTGAACAGGAACAGTTAATGCGCCTCAATGACTACCTCTATGCAAAAGCTGCCAACGCTTACGACCCTTGGGACGCAGCGGACTGCGGCTGATAAATAACGCACCTCCCAGTTTGGGAGATACAGCAGCGAACAAAAAAGCCTGTATCAGCTGATGCAGGCTTTTTTTGTGCCTGAAGATTCTGCCGATGCCCAACCAGGATATTCACGAGCCCACGCAGCATTTCAGATCCTGGTATATGACCAGCTCAGAGGACGACCTTTTTCGTAAGGCATATAGCCATGGAAGGCTCTGGGATCATTATCAAACACCATGGACAGAAAATACCGGTCCCCCTCCCACATTGCCAATGTTCCGAGAGAATTGACCGCCTTCCAGAGCAACGGTCCCTCCTCGTTTTCCGAAAACGGCGTCCCGGAAAATCTGTCTATTCGAAAAATAAAACCCAGCCAGTCCTCACCATGAGGCCCGAATCCCGGCCAGTTGATTGTTCCGCGAAGCAGCACCTCCTCACAGATAATGCCTGCCTCTTCGTGTATTTCCCGCTTGATGCCACTAACCACATCCTCACCGACAATCATTTTTCCGCCAAGTCCGTTAAATTTGCCGTAATGGGCATCGTTTGTTCGCGCAATGCGATGCACCAGCAGCGTCTGGCTCCTGTCTTCAGAGAGCACAAAACCTAATGTTCCGACAATGGGTCGATACATGTAACCTCCTTCATTTAAAAATAACCATTTATTGCATCCTAATATTTTAATTGGTAACCTATAAGACGGGGCTGATTTGTTATTCGCAGATTTTTTGCGACAAACGGTCTAAACAGCACCTGACAAAATCAAGTTTAGCACCACTTTGGGATAGCCCATGTCCATACTTATTGTTGATGACTCCCCGCCAGTCCGTCTCCTCCTTCAATCGATACTGACGCGAGCGGGGCACGAAAAAATACATTGTCTGGATTCCGGGAATAAGGCCTTGGATTTTCTCGGTATCAACCCTGCAAACGATGAGAATCCTGCGCTTGACTGCATCCTGATGGACATCATAATGTCAGGCCTTGACGGTATTGAAACCTGCCGAATCATTAAAGAACACCCGACCTATCGGGACACCCCAGTTTTGGTGGTCACCATAAAGGATGAGCAGGAAACGCTTCAGTACGCATTCGAAGCCGGCGCTTCTGATTACATAAATAAATCCGCTGTAGAAATCGAGCTTGCCGCCAGGGTAAAATCAGCGATCAAACTCAAAAATGAAATTGCTATGCGCAGGACTCGCGAACAGGAGTTGTCTGAGCTCTCAATTGAACTTGAGCAGGCCAATCAATTACTGTCTGAGTTGACAATCACAGATGAAGTCTCAACCGTCGGCAACAGGCGTTATTTCAACGAATGCCTTGAAAATGAGTGGCAGCGTTCTTCCCGGGAGTCCAAACCGCTCTCGGTTATTTTTATCGACATTGATCAATTCAGCCAATACGCGGATTATGCAGGTCAAATAAAAGCCGATGAATGCCTTAAACTTATTGGCCAGGTCCTGCGGGTATCGCTTCGCCGGGCCGGCGACCAGATTGCTCGATACAGCGGCAATATGTTTGCCGTTTTTTTGCCCCAGACCGACCCAAACGGAGCGCGAACCGTCGCCGAAAGTATGCGTATCAGCGTAGCCGCTCTTGAGCTTAAACACAGCCCGGACTGTTCATCAGAGTTCATCACCGTCAGTTTGGGGACAGCTTGTGTGATCCCCACGGGCAAGATGGCCATAAACAACCTGCTCCTTATGACAGAAGAAGCCTTAAACCTGGCAAAAAAAAAGGGGTATAATAACACCGTCTGTTACGGACAATCTGACATCTAACTATTTTACTTACCATATAATCATGAAACAATATACTCTGCCCAGAACTGCATTCTCGCTTATTTTCGGTGTCATGTTCACCGCTGTATTCCTTCTGTCAGCTTCCACAAAAGCTTCTGTAAGCCCTTTTCCGACCTATAAGTGCATTGAACCGAATATCGCTTTCTGGAAAAAAGTGTTTGGTGAATATCCTTCCGACATAGGCCTGATTCACGACAGCGATAACCTTGCTGTCATTTATGAAGTCGTGAAAGTTGAATCAACAGACAATCGAAGCAGCCGGCGATCCAACAGGCAGAAAATCAAAAAGATAAAAAGAAAGTATCAAGAAATTCTCAACAATCTGGCAGTAAACAAAAAACCTCTCACAGCTGAAGAAAAAAGAGTTGCCGCCTTATTTGGAGAAATGGGCTCTCCAAAAGTCTGGAAAGCTGCTGCCGAAAATATTCGCTTCCAGCTCTGTTTAAGTGACCGCTTCAAATCCGGAATAATCCGTTCCGGACAATACCTGACCGAAATAAAATCAATTTTTCGGCAAAATGGCCTGCCGGTAGACCTCGCCTATTTACCCCATGTTGAGTCTTCGTACAATTATGAAGCCTACTCAAAATTCGGTGCAGCCGGCATCTGGCAATTTATCCGCTCCACAGGCCGACGATTTCTGACTGTAAACTACACCCTTGATGAACGACGAGACCCTATCGCCGCAACCCATGCCGCAGCTAAATACCTCAAGGAAAATTATCAGATATTAAACAACTGGCCGCTGGCGATTACTGCCTATAATCATGGCGCCAACTCCATGCTCAAAGCCCAAAATAAGTTAGGCGATTATGAGACTATATTAAACGAATATAACAATAGACGATTTGGTTTCGCCTCCCGAAACTTTTACTCCGAGTTTCTTGCCGCCCGCGAAATTGCCAAGAATTATCGTTCTTATTTCAACAACATTTCTATGGATACAACTGTTCGGACAAAACAGATCCAGCTACAGGGATATCTGCCTATCGACTCCCTGGCCAGGCACTTCAACCTTGATTACGACACCATTCGAACACTCAACCCAGCCTTGAGAAAACCGGTTTATTTAGGACAGAAATATATCCCTAAAGGATATTCCGTTCGGCTGCCGTTTCACCTTGAAAATTTTGAACAACTGAGCGCAAGTATTCCGGTCGATTTTTACAAGACAGAGCAGAAGCGCAGCCGTTTTTATAGAGTTGAACGGGGTGATACCGCCGGCAAAATTGCCAGAATGCATAGAGTTTCAATAAAGGATTTAATCGATATCAATAATCTTAACCGTCGAGCGACAATTTACATCGGTCAAAACTTACGCATTCCCGCTCCAGGAGAGAAAATCGCGCTTGCCCGAGCATCCGTCAAGGAAAAAGCTGAACCGCCGGTAACACTGCTTACCAAGTCAAAACTTGCACCCATCGCACCTGTCAAGGAACCGGAAGCTGCAACACCACATGTTGCAGCCGTGCCTCCCCCTTCTGAGCCCCGCCTGGCACAGCTTGAGACAACTACGGTAAAATCGCCGACTTCGCCGCTAGTTGAACCGCCTGAACAACCAATCCTTCTGGCAGCAGGCCCTTCGGGCACTCAAGAGTCTACCGAAAATAGCCAACCCGAGCCCCCAGAACCAACGGCAAAAGCCACCTCAATGGCAGCACTTAAACAACCACCATCTCCAGCTCCACAAGTCGCTGAGAGTCAACGGGCCAATGTGCCGCCGGAAATCCGCGCCTACCAGCCCCCATTCAAGATTGCCGGAGAGGAGCTGCCTGCTGTAGAGCCACCAGTTTCAAGTATTGCTGAAGTCAACCCGGAAGTGGTATTCGGCAACTTCAAAATTGAACGGGTCGTTGAGAAAAAAGGGCAGAAAATTGGTTATGTACAAATTGAAGACACGGAGACTCTCGGCCATTATGCAGACTGGCTCGAAATTCCAACCCAGCGCATCCGAGACCTGAACGGCTTTGCCTATGGCAAACAGATACGGACCCACCAGACGATTAAAATTCCACTTGGCAAAGTAGGCAAAGAACTCTTTGAAGAACGCCGCTATGAACACCATAAAGAGGTTGAAGAGGATTTCTTCTCTGCCTACAAGGTTGTCGGCGTCCAGGCATATTCCATTAAACGCGGTGATAATATCTGGACATTATGTCGGGACAAATTAGAGTTGCCTTTTTGGCTCATCAGAAAATATAATCCTGTCTTAAATTTTGACTCACTTAGGCCAAAACAACGGCTTACCATTCCGGTTACCGAACCGATAACCAATCCTGTGGCGCTTTTGTAGGAGAGATGCCACACTCCTTTTATACCCATGAACAACACACCAAAATCCAAATACTTAAAAGACTACACCCCCTGTCCCTATACCATCGATTCAATTGACCTTCACTTCTTACTTCATGAAGACAGCTGCAGGGTCCGTTCCCGGTTGACCATCCACAAGACTATTGAACCGGGCCCTGATGACCTTGTGCTTGACGGCGGCAACCTTAAACTGCTGGGCGTTGAGATCGACAACAAACAGTTGCCTGAAAACCGCTACACCCTGACCAGCGAGTCACTTACGGTGCATTCCACTCCCAAGGCTTTTTCCCTGTCCATTGAGACCGAAATAAAGCCCCAGGAAAACACCTCTCTGGAAGGCCTGTATAAATCCAACGGCATGTATTGCAGCCAATGTGAGGCCGAAGGTTTCCGCAACATAACCTTCTTCCCTGACCGCCCTGATGTCCTGACAACCTATACGGTAACCATAGAGGCGGACAAGACCGCCTATCCCACTCTGCTCGCCAACGGAAACTTCATAGCGGCTGGTGCAGTTTCCCCAACTCGCCATTATGCAAAGTGGGAAGACCCCTTCAGAAAACCATGTTATCTTTTTGCCCTTGTTGCCGGCGACCTTGCCGTACTGGAAGATACCTTCACAACAAAATCCGGCCGAACGATTCGCCTGCAGATATATACCGAGCACCATAATGCCGACAAGTGCGGGCACGCTATGGCCTCCCTGAAAAAGGCAATGGCATGGGATGAGGTCCGTTTCAATCTTGAAATCGATCTGGATCAGTACATGATTGTTGCCGTGGATGATTTCAATGCTGGCGCCATGGAAAATAAAGGTCTGAACATATTTAACTCCAAATACGTTCTTGCCAATCCCCAGACGGCAACTGACTCAGACTATGAGGGTATCGAGTCTGTGGTGGCCCACGAATATTTCCACAACTGGACCGGCAACCGGGTCACCTGCCGGGACTGGTTCCAACTCAGCCTGAAAGAAGGCCTTACTGTTTTCAGGGACCAGGAATTCACCTCCGATACACTTTCCCGGGCCATAAAACGCATCCAGGATGTCACCTTTCTCCGGGACCACCAGTTTGCCGAAGACGCCGGACCTATGGCCCACCCAATTCGGCCGGAATCCTATATCGAGATCAACAATTTTTATACGCTTACCGTCTATGAAAAAGGGGCCGAGGTCATTCGCATGCTGCACACAATTCTTGGTGAGAAACTGTTCCAGGAAGGTGTCGCACTCTATATTCAGCGTCATGACGGAGAAGCTGCCACAACGGATAATTTTGTTCAGGCAATGGAAGATGTGCTGCAAAAGGAAAACCGTTCAAATACGACGACAGACTTGCGCCTTTTTAGACGCTGGTACTGTCAGGCCGGCACCCCGACCCTGACAATATCGTCATCCTACGACGAAAATAACAAAACCTATACCTTAGCTGTAGAGCAAATACCGGCTGAAATTAAAGGCCAGAGACCAGCTGTTCTCCATATCCCTCTGGCAGTTGGACTCATCGCAGAAGGTGGCCGCGAACTGTCGGTGGCGGTTGACAGTCAACCGGCAACGCCCCCGACTACAAACCATGTCCTGCATATCACCGAGACGATTCAGACTTTCCGCTTTACCGGCATTGACAAACGCCCCGTTCCTTCGCTGCTGCGAAACTTTTCTGCTCCGGTAAAGATCAACTATGATTACTCCGATGACGAGTTACGCTTTCTTCTTTTGCACGACACAGACCCTTTTAACAGGTGGGAGGCAGGTCAACGCCTCTTCACCAAACACCTCCTCTCCTGTGCCGAGGCCTTTACTTTGGGACAAACCCCATTCTACGATGAGTGCTTAACTGATATATTTGCTGCACTTCTTAACGCTGGATCTGAGAGTGACAAGGCCTTCACTGCACAGCTTCTCTCATTGCCAACTGAAGCGTTTCTGGCCGAACAGGTTGACAGTGTCGATGTTGATGCCATCCACAAAGCCCGCGAGTTTGTCAGAAGAAATATATCCGAAAACCTAGTTGAACTCTTACAGGAATCGTATCGGGCAAACTGCACTGAAAAGCCCTATACCTACAACCCGGAGCTTGCAGGTCATCGTCAATTGAAAAATCTATGCCTCAACCTGTTGCTGGCCTCATCTTCTCCGGAGGCTGAAAATATGTGCAGACTCCAATTCGAACAGGCCGATAACATGACCGATGAGATAGCCGCCCTCAAGATCCTTGTCCATGCCGGGTGTGAATCAGGCGTGACCGCCCTGGCCGCTTTTTTCAGCAAGTGGGTCAATGAAACTCTGGTTCTCAATAAATGGTTTACAGTCCAGGCAACCGCACCACTGCCGGAAACATTTTCGCGGGTGCAGGAACTCCTTGACCATAGCCATTTTAACATCAAGAATCCCAATAAGGTCCGTGCGTTAATTGGTTCTTTTGCTGCCGGAAACCCCGTCTGTTTTCACGATAAATCGGGACAAGGCTATGCCTTTCTTGCCGACCAGATCCTGCGCCTTGACCCCTTAAATCCTAACATTGCCTCCCGGCTCATGGCAAGGTTGAGCCACTGGCGGCGCTATGACCAAGCCAGGCAGGCATTAATGCAGGAACAGATCAAGCGGATTCTGTCACAAACCAAACTCTCCAATGGGGTCTATGAAATAGCCACAAAAAGTCTTAAGAACTGAGATTGCCTTGAAATGATGTTATTTTTTGGTTAAAAGGCGTAGAAAAATTATCCCCGTCTAATGGCTTCCCAGTTGAGCTGCAGACGCTCTTTTCGTAAAAATATTTTGGAGAAGTACCATGTACACCGCATCAGATTTAAAAAAAGGAGTTAAACTCGAAATTGACGGCGAGCCATATGTTGTCGTTGACTTTACTTTTTCAAAACCCGGAAAGGGCCAGGCCCTTTACAGAACTAAAATGCGGAATATGGTCAATGGCAATATGTTTGACCGTACCTACAGATCCGGCGACAAATTTAAAAAAGCAGAACTTATAGAACGCGCCATGCAGTTTCTTTACTCACAGGGCGACGAATACATATTCATGGACAACCAGAACTATGAGCAAATTACTGTTACCAAAGAGCAGCTTGGCGACGACCTGAACTTCATGGTTGACAATATGGACGTGCAGATTCTGCTTTTCGAAGGCAGGCCTATCGGCGTCACTCTGCCAAACTCTGTAAATTTACGTGTCGTACAAGCCGACCCTTGGGCCAAGGGCGACACCAGCGGCAGCGACACCAAACCAGTTACCTTAGAGACAGGTTATGTCATACAGGTTCCCCCATTTGTGAACGAAAACGATTTGATCCAGGTGGATACCCGTACCGGGTCCTATATGACCCGCGTAAAAGAGTAACAGCACCACTAGAGATATCCTGTCAATCGTATAGACACATTGCCGACTTCAACCAAAACTCTCAAAGAGCGTGCTGCCATACTCCAGGCAGTCCGCTCTTTTTTTTGTGATCAGGGTTTTCTGGAGGTAGAAACTCCAATACGAATCCCAGCCCCGGCCCCTGAAGCCTACATTGATCCCCAGGAATGCGGTGACTGGTTTTTACAGACTTCACCGGAACTCTGCATGAAACGACTTCTCTGCGCCGGCTGCCAGTCTATTTTCCAGATCTGCAAATGCTTCCGGAAAAATGAGCGTGGTCACCTTCATTTACCGGAAATGACCATGCTTGAGTGGTATCGGACCCATGCCGACTATCATCAACTCATGGCTGACTGCGAAGCACTATTGCACTTTCTGGTGCCCGGCCAGCTGCTCACCATTAACAACACAACAGTCTCGCTGAGCCCCCCTTGGCCGCAAATTACCCTGGAAGACGCCTTCAACCAATTTAGCCGGACCCCCCTGCAAACAGCCATACAATCAAACAGATTTGAAGAAGTTCTGGTGGAAGAGGTCGAACCACATCTGGGAATTCAATCCCCTGTTTTTATCACTGACTATCCAGCCGAGCTGGCTTCACTTGCCAGACTCACCCCAGACAACCCGGAAACTGCCCAGCGCTGTGAGCTCTATATCAATGGCATCGAAATCGCCAACGGTTTCTCAGAACTCACTGACCCTGATGAGCAGCGCCGACGCTTTGAAAAAGAAATGACCACAATTGGTGCTGCCGGCAAAAAGCCTGGTCCCATGCCGGAAAGATTTCTTGCCGACCTGGCACGAATGCCGGAATCCGCCGGCATCGCCCTGGGACTTGACCGCCTTGTCATGCTCATGACAAACAACTCAAGTATTGATCAGGTCGTGGCCTTTACACCGGAAACGCTATAGTTATAAAAGGAATTGAAACGATATACTGTCAGATAATTTAAGAATAGCAGCTACCGTGGGACTGACCTTGATCCTATGCCTCTTTTGTCAGCAGGATATCGGAAATTTTTTCATAGAGGGTATTGATCGTGAAAGGTTTCACAAGACACTGATTCATATCCGCCTTCATTGCCTGTTTGATTTTTTCTACCTCTGATTCACTGATTATCAGAACAAACGGTGTCTTCTTAAAGGGACTGGACAGAACATTTTTCAGCAAATCAAAGCCAGACATCCTGGGCAGATCCCACTCGGAAATTATCAAATCAAATTTATATTGACTCAAAAGTTTAATGGCACTCTCACCGTCAGACGTAGGAACTATTTCTTCAAATTTCAGTTCCCGCAATAAAGATCTTAATATTTTTCGAGTAGCTTCCAGTCCATCAACAATCAGTACTTTCTTTTTGGCAAAGGACCCAATGGCCCCATCCGATGCCCGGAGTTTTTTTGCTGTTGCGGAAACATTCTGCTGCAACAGGTTGATTTGTTGTTTTAATATCACATTTTCTGCTTTTACCTTAATATTTTCGTCTGTCGTATTTCTGAGGCGTGATGCAAGTACTTCCGAAAAAATACGGTAAATCATGTAACAGAAATTGATTTGTTGAGACTTATGCTTTTCCTCAATCAGGGCGGCATCAAATTCGAGGATCATTACTTTAGAATCCGCTCGAATTGTAGCAGACCTTGGAGAACCGTCAATGACCCCCATCTCTCCGAACATATCTCCGCACCTTCGGAGCATAGCAATTTTCTGCTCATCCTTCTCTATGATCAAAGACCCCTTAATTAAGAAATAGACCCAGGAATCGAGGGCGCCTTCCTTAATAATGACTTCACCAGGCTCATATTCACAAATTCTGCCAACATGTAATAAGGAACGAAGATCTGCGTCAGAGAATTCACTGAATTTGTTTATTTTGCGCAGTACTTTTATTACCGCAAGATTGTCTTTGCTTACTTGAAGGTCTTTCATGATTTCTCACAATGTAACACAATCTGTCTACCGTTAATGTATAAGGGGAATTCTTCATCTGCGATTAATAGTATCACAAGTACCGATAGTAAATAAAATATAATTTCAGGTAAGTTTTATTGTTCACAAGACTGTAATTTTTCTTAATTACTTTCTGAGCCCCTAAACAAATTTTATGATATTTTTACCCTACTCATCAGGGCTACCAGAAACGATTGGAACAATCCGCAGCCCATTGATTTTTAATGATTTATGGTTCATAATAATTACTACTAATACCAATTCCTGTTTATAAATTTCAGGCTTCATCCGGATAAAAATATGATCAACAGGCCAGCAAAAAATCTGCTCCGGCATTTATTCGCTCAAATGAACATAACGGATCTGCCCGCTATGTCAGCCCACGTCCAGGAACTTATTTCCTTGACGAACAGTAGTCAGTCTACCGCAAATGACCTTGCAGAGGTCATATTGAAAGATTTTTCTCTGACGAATAAGGTCCTGCAGGTGGCTAACTCTGCCTATTACAGTCGTGGTGTACCAATAAATTCAGTCCATCGAGCAATAACTGTTATTGGCTTTACAGTCGTCCGTCAACTAGCTATGGCCATCGCTCTTTTTGAAGAACTGATTAAAAGTGCTGAAATGCAGGAGCACTTAATCAGACTTCTCACAAAGTCCTTCCTTAGCGCAATGTTTGCCAGAATCCATACAGAAAAAAAAGGACTGTATGTCAACCCTGATGAAGCATTTTTATGCTCACTGCTCTACAATCTTGGTGAAATTGTTGTAGCAGTCTATTTGCCGGAACTCTATCAGGAAATAGCTGTCAAGGTACAAAAAGGTAAAGATCTTGATACGGCCGCCAAGGAAACTTTGAACAACCTCACGTTTATACAGATTGCCAAAGAGATTGTTCTCTTATGGAATTTTTCAAAACAGATACACGGTTGTCTGCTCCCGACCCCTCCAAAACCAAAAAGCAGCTATGACGCAGATGCCAATCTCAAAACTGTGGTAATTTTTTCAAACCATTTGGTATCACTTTTATGCGCAGGTAAAAGCCCTAAGAGACTTGTCTTCAACTGTAGGAGGATCGTAAAAATTGATTTAAAAGAGTCAATTGAAATTTTTGAACGATCAATAGAAGCCTCAACAGACATTTCCTACATCTGCCGAAAAGGGTTTGAAATGCTGAAAATTCAGGAAATTCTTCAACACGCCCAGAGTTTCATAAAAAAATGACTAACTGTCAGTTTTTTTTGTTGCCGCCGAAACATTTATGCCACCAATAAGTGGCGCTCTTGAGCAAAGGACGGAAAGAAAAAACAACCAAAACAGCAGCAGAGCCCGCCTGTAACCAAAATGGTATAATTTCAGCGGCTGAACCAATCACAGCTTGGGGCAATACGCCCAGATAGCGATAGATGGAATCAAGCACTATTCCACAAATCACACTCACTGCGGCAATGGCAAAGAGATACAAGCCGGTTGCCCTTTTTCCCAAAAGACCAATAAGCACCGACAATGAAGCCATATTGGTTGCTGGTCCCACCAGCAGGAAAACCAAAGCTGCGCCGGGGCTTACCCCCTTTAAAATCAGTGCAGCCGCAATTGGGGTTGAAGCAGTTGCACAGATATAGAGAGGAACGCCAAAAACCAGCATAAGGAGCATAGCGGAAAGCCCCCCACCCAAGTACAGAGAGATATACTCTTCCGGTATCAATGTTGTAATAACGCCGGCAAGCACAACTCCCAGAAAAAACCAGGCGGCAAGATCAGCCCACAAATCCTCCAAAGCAAACCAGATCCCGGAAACTAGCCTCTGCGCTACTGACTGCTGAACACTAAGTATCTGTTTTGGGAGGGGGATAAAACTCTGGGCGGCCAGAGGAGCCTTTGTATGTTTCTTCTGTGAGTTAAACCAATTTTCAAGACATCCGGCGGTCAAGGCGGTCGCCAAGGCGGCAACCGGTCTGGCAACGGCCATCAGCGGGTCAAGAAGTGCGTAGGTGATTGAAATAGAGTCAACCCCAGACTCTGGTGTGGCAATCAGGAAAGCCATTGTTGCTCCATTATTGGCCCCCTGCTTTTTTAATGCCGCAGCCGTCGGCAAGACACCACAGGAACATAACGGTAACGGAATTCCAAACAGCGAGGCCTTAATAACTGACAGGAACCTGCCTTTCCCCAGATGTCTGGCTATATAATCCGTCGAGAGGAACATTTTGAGCATTCCCCCAACTATAACTCCAAAAAGAATATAGGGTGATGCATCGAAAAAGAGGTCCCACGATGCAAGTGCAGTGTCGCGTAAAAATGATACTAATATCAACATAACCTTTCCTTTATATCCCGATTGATCAGCTACCTTCCCTGACGTGCTCCAGGGCTACATCCAGCAATTTGCTTACGTGCCGGTCACTCAGCCGGTAATAGAGAACCGGCCCTTCCCGCCGGTTGGCAACAAGTTGCAACTGCCGCAAAATCCTCAGCTGGTGGCTGACAGCCGATTCCGATACGCCCAGGTAGGCAGCAAGATCGCAGACGCACATTTCATCACTGTTCAAGGCCCAGATAATTTTCAGCCTGGTATTGTCCCCCATGGCCTTGAAGAGATGAGCAAGTACGCCAAATTCCTGTTCCGATAAAGCCCATTTTTTTGCCTGGTCCACACTTTTCTCATGGATAATCCGGCATTCACATAAGTCAGTTAAATTTTTCATAAGGCCCCTTGTCGTTACATATGAGCATATGCTCATATGTACACATAATCTATGCCACTGTCAAATGCAAAATCATAAAACCCTAATCCAGTACGCAAGCAAACTTGTTCTGGAACAGGTGGCCAAACTTCTTTTGATTGACACTACGGGAGCCTAACAGTATAAAAATGGAATAATAATAGTAATAATTAAGCTAATAGTTGTGACTTTCATTTTCACATATGCCACTACACAAAAAACAAGCAGTGCCAGAGCAAATTGATATCGGATGGGTCCCGACCGAATCAGGCTACCAGAAGACCCGCTCTCCCCTGATCATCCTGGATTCCATCACGCGCCTGCAGGAGTCTCGCCGCTTTCTGACCTTGACCAAGAAAAGATATTTTTCCGGCAACACCATTCTGGTTGACTACAGCAGCAAACACCTGCTGATTGACCGCCCCCTGGACTGGCCTCCTCAACTGACCGGACTGATATTTATACGATTTCAGGATACGGCCAAACTGCTCAACTTCTATAAGGCCAAAATCGTTGAAGTGACAAACGACTCTATTTTCACCGAATTCCCCACCGAACTCTTTCAGCTACAACGTCGCCAGTACTACCGGGTTTCAGTTCCCAGCTCAAACAATGTTTCTCTCCAATATAAAGGGAGTGAATATTCCGACCTCATTGCCCAGGATGTCAGTATCCGGGGTATTCTCATCTTCAGAAAGTCCGCCCCCCTCTTTGAGGTAGGTGACGAGGTTAACAACCTGGCCCTTGAAGTGTATGGCCCCACACGGGATAATACATCTAAAAGCAGAGCGAATCTTCGGGCACAACAGGGAGAGGTTGTCCGTCTGGACAAGATAAAAGAAGTAGACCAATACTTTGCAGGACTCAAACTTTGCCCGAACAAACAAGAAGAAATGCTGCTGCAAAAATATATTCACCGGCGCGAGCTCTCTGACTTACGCAAACTTTGATGGTCTCGCGAAAACCAGCTCGACATCCCCGGGACACTATGTAACTAGCCCCAATATTGCACGTAATAAGCTGCGTGGAAATGCAGGTAAGCGAGCCAGCGAGACTCCGAGGGAGCACAGTTTGGCTATACATGGGTATGCCAAACGCCTGCAACAGCAGCAGATGCATGTAGATCGTCGCACCCGAAGGGTGAACAGTTTTGTAAAGTTCAATAAAAGGGCTTGGGTACAAACTGTGCCTTTAAAAACTTCTCTAAAAAACAACCCAAAAACTCTTATAATCAATATGTTATAGTATTTTTACATAAAATGTTCATGCAATATTGGGGCTAGTTGATTTTACAAGGTGGCGCTGGATCTATTGAGACTTTTTACGAATCTGTCAAACTTTGACAAAACCATCTCGCCTTTCATTGGCAATATCAGCACCACAAAAGCTACCCACTCGGATATTTCTGGTTACCTGTTCAACTCACGCTGAACAAGCTGCAGATCGACCCATGCGGCTTTTTTCATTTCTGGATTTTTCAATAGATAGGAAGGTTGAAAGGTAGGAACAAGCGGAATTGTCTTATAGCGATGAACACGCCCGCGCAGGCGAACAAGAAGTTTACTCGTGCCCAACATCACCTGGGCCGCCAGTGGCCCCATGGTCACAATAACTTTGGGAGAAATAACATCAATCTGACTCAGGAGAAAAGGTCGACAGGCAGCGAGGTGTTCATTTTTGGGCGGCCTCTCTTCTGAAGCCATACATTTGACCGTATTGGTCATATAGACATCACCCAAATCAACATCTATGGCCTGCAACATCTTCTGAAGCAGCTCCCCCTCTTTGCCGCTAAAAAGAATGCCCTCGGCATCATCATGCCTGTTCGGCCATTCACCAACAATGACCAGGCGTGCATCCGCAGGACCGTCACCAAACAAAATCCGACTCCGCCCTTCATACAACCCGCACCTAGTGCAGTCACCAAGCTTACGCCTGATATCTTCAAGGGTTTTATATGTCGTTTGTACGGCTTTCGGCGCAACAGCCTCCCGGGGCGCAGAAACAGCTGGTGTCCGTACAAGTCCGTCAGGCTCCCGATCAACAGCCAGCGGCGCCAGTGGAATATTGAGAAACGACTGAACTGCCTCAGATCTGACGTACGACTCAAGACCAAGCTCAGCATGAAACCGCAGTGTCCTGCTGATATCTTCAAGAATTTTTCGAGAACTGTCCACAACCATATAGTTTTAAATTACAACTGAAGTTCAAGCTCAATTATTTCATCAGCCAGAATCGGCCGGGCCCGCTGCACGGTCATGACCAGTTTTTCTCCGACTTTTTTGCCCATCATAAAGATTTTAACTGCCTCAATACTTTTCACCTCCTGGCCATCGAGAGCAAGCATAATGTCCTTTTGCTTTACACCTCCATTTTCGGCCGCACTCTTTGGAGCAATTTTGTCAATACGGATCCGCCCACTGTCTTTCTCTTCACTCATGAAGATCCCCATCAAAACCGGCCTGGGCAATTCGGCCTTAGGAACAAAGACAAGATAGTCAAGCTCAGACGGGTAGAGTTCTGCTCCGTTTGCACTGATGAGAACTGCCTGGGATGCCCCGGTTCTTCGTTTAACCCGCGGAGGTATGGCCGTCTCTTTATCCACATGGCCCCTTCCGGCAACCACCACCATCCGCTGCTGCGGATGATCATTTATATAATTGGCAATAGTTTCCGCCATTGTCTCGTCCCAGATTGCCTGGGCCTGAAAAAAGCCAGCAAACTCTTTAAGTGTCTTCTGACTCTTCTGGCTCGAATGCCCAGCAAAGACCGAAGAAATCCTCTCTCGATAGCCAGGTACGTCGAGGTCACGGTCGATCGGCAGCTCCTCCAACTCTTCCACCCCAAGCGCTGACACCCCTCCTTCTTTATAGACCTTACTGACATATTTCTTGTCAATATTCAAACCAATCACCGGAATATTACGGCTCCTGGCAAAATTCAATATTTCCCGGTAAAATCGATAATCAAAATTCCAAACGTCGTAATACCTGGAATCTTTCAAAAACTGGGCTTCATCAATCTCACCGGCAATAAACCGGTCCAGTGCTTCCTGGGACGAGCGGGGGAACATCTCCATCCCGATAGCCAAATTGGAATCCCGCTGATACAGTTCACGAATCATGCGCAGCTGCAATTTATGGTCTTCATAACGGTTATGGATTTCACCGACATAGACAACTCTTTTCGACAGAAGGTCTTCGACTATCTCCCCAAAGTCTTTAGCCCTGGCAGCCTCCATTGCGACTGGAGTATATTCCAACCAGTAAATTGTGCCGTTTTCAGCCTCACCGATCCTCTTTGTCCGGGCACGCCCCTGTTCGAAATGCAGATAACCGTACTTGCCATAATGTTTGAGTTTTGCCATACCATTTTTGACTTCTTCAAGGCTTGATGCCGAAATCAGCACTGCCGGCATATACGGATTCAAGGGGTTTTTGCGGATATCAACAACAAGCCCCTGCTCTGGCTGCGCAGATTGAGCAAACAAGGCTCGCGCAGCCGGAGCGTCAGCCCCGAAATAGATCACGGCATTTTCCGAAAGTTGGTCATTGATCACCTCATTGGCGGCTATCACCTCGGCGCCCTGCTCTTCAACCTCATCAATCAGCGGCTTATAGAGATCATAATCAGAGGTGCTGCCAACAACGGCAATTTTATCACTAGCCCCTCTATACATGTCCCAGCTCGGCGGGACTTCATCCCGCCTGAGCTGCCGGATAACATCGTAGTCAGGATCAATGACCAGACTGACAGGATAATCTGCAAGTTTAAACTCAACATACTGCTCGTGTTCGGTGAGCAAAACATTCTTGACTATTTTCGAATCGGTCGTGTTGAGTTCGATGGGGACATCAATAAGGTAAGGCTCTTTTGCATCCCCCTGGCGCAAAAGAAAAGACAGGGTCAAATCCCCCTGGCGCTCCTCAATTTTCAAATTGCTTGCAAAAACCTGAGGCATCCCCGTCCTCTCATACCATTGAGAGAAAAAGCGCTCCATATCATCGCCATATGCCTCAAAACTTTTCTGTATATCGCTCCATGAGGCTGTCTTCCCCTGCAGGCGCTGATAAAAATCACGAATTGCCGCTTCAAATTTTTCTTTCCCAACCTTCTTGGCAAGCATGTGAAAAAACATGGAGACCTTGCCATACCCCACCGCCGATTGGGCCAGCTGCCCAGCGGTACGCCTGCCGTCGCCTCCAACAAAATCCTTAATGGCAAGAGTCGCGTCGTCATGAACAAAGTGCTGATTCTTAAGCAACTGCCCCTTACGATACTCCTGCCCCTTACCTTCCTCTTCGGCATACGCCTGGTCGGCAAGATAGGTTGTCAACCCCTCGCACCAGTTGCCCGATGAATAGTCGACGCTAATCGCGTTGCCAAACCAGGAATGGAGTACCTCATGCCCCAGAGAGGTATCAACAATAAAGGGCAAACGGACAACCATCTGGCCAAGCAGCGTCATTGACGGCATCGCATAGCCGGTTGGATACCTGTTTTCAACGATCGAAAAACGCTTGTACGGGTAGGCCCCTATCAACTGTTGATACCGGGCGATATACTCCTGCGCCTTCTGGCGGTAATGGGCGGCCAACTCCTTATCTTCTTCAAAAAAATAGGAGGCAACAATGACGCCGCTGCCCTCAATAACTTGCTGCCCCACTGTATACGGCCCGGCCACAAAATGGATGCCGGTAAGAGGCTGCCTGAAAGTGAAAGTAAACGTTTTGCCGGCAACAGAGACCTCCTGCTCAATGGCATCAGCTTCGGAGATTGCTTCAAAATCTGCAGGCACTGTGGCCTGCAGAGAGAATTGGCACTTCTGGTCCGGCAAGGGGTGCCACACCCCTGTCAGCGCAATACCCTGGGGAGTGATCAGACCGGCGCCTGAGCCCTGGAATGATTTTCGATAATGAACCGTCAGTTCCTGGGGCTTAGACGAGGCATCGACCTTAATACCATCGGTGCCGAAAGGCACAAACGTGCCATCGAGTTCAACTGCGCCGATTTCAAGAGAACTGAAATTCAAGCCCAGTGAAAGCCCGACCGGAATGGCAACAACAGCGGTTCCTTTAACCTGCTGCGCCTCGATATCAAAAGCAATAGCCAGATTGTAGCGAGGAACCGCATTACTTTGAGTTTCCAGAGCCGCAGCAGGCAGTGCGCACACAACCAAAAGACTAAACGCCAAGGCGCTGCATAAAGATTTTATTTGAATGCTTCCAAAGAGAAAGTGACTGAAGCGCTTTTTCTGCACGGTACTCACCTCGTAACCTTTTAGGTAATTTTTTGCCAATTTCAGGAAATAGTCCGAAATTTACATTTGAAGGTTGAAAACGTTTCGGGTCTGTCCGGGTCAAGTGATTGAGCAGCGCGCCAAGAGCCGTGTCAGACGGCAGCGGCTGCAAATCACAGCCCTTCATTAAACAGGCGGCATTGATGCCGGCAATCAACCCCATGGCCGCTGATTCAACGTAGCCCTCAACTCCGGAAAGCTGTCCAGCAATAAATAACCCGGATGTCCCTTTAAAAAGAAGATACTCATTTAAGAGTTCAGGTGCACATATAAAAGTATTGCGATGAATGCTTCCCAATCTGCTGAACTCAGCTTTTTCGAGACCGGGAATCAACCGAAAGACCCTTTTTTGCTCCAGATAGGTCAATTTGGTCTGAAAACCCACCATGTTGGCGTGGGTCCCTTCTTTATTTTCCAGGCGCAACTGCACCACAGCATAAGGGTCCCTGCCGGTCCGCGGATCCGGCAGGCCAACCGGCTTCATAGGGCCAAACCGCGGGGTATCGTCACCCCTGTCAACCATCACCTCGATAGGCAGACAGCCCTCAAAATACATCTTGTCCTCAAAAGGCTTCAAAGGCACCGACTCAGCCTCTTTTACAGCCGCAATAAAGCGCTCATACTGCTGCCGGTCCATGGGGCAATTCAAATAATCTCCCGGACCGTCATCATACCTGGAAGCTTGATAAACAATATTATTATCCAGCGAATCCGTGGCAATGATCGGGGCAATAGCATCATAAAAGGCCAGCTGTTTTTTCCCAGCTATACGACCAAGGCTTTCGGCCATAGCATCAGAGGTAAGCGGGCCGGTGGCCACAATAACTGGAGTCTTCCGGTTGGCAGCCGACAAATCCGGCAGGTCTGAAACTTCCTGCCGGACAACCGAAATCAGAGAATGGCTTGTGACTGCGTTCGTAATATAATCAGCAAATTTACGACGATCTACAGCCAGTGCCTTACCAGCGGGAACCCTATGCAACCTGGCGGCTGTCATAATGAGTGAATCAAGATGACGCATCTCTTCTTTAAGCAGGCCGACAGCCGAGTTCCCAGCATCGGAACGAAAGGAGTTGCTGCATACCAGCTCCGCAAGAAACTCCGACTCATGAGCTGGAGTTGTCTTCTCCGGACGCATTTCAAACAGGGTCACCCTGCAACCAAAAGCGGCGGCTTGCCAGGCTGCCTCACAACCTGCCAAGCCGCCGCCAATAACCGTCAAAAACGATGTTTCTGCCTGCGGACTATCTATCATCCTTTATCATCTCTTTAAATAATTATAATCCCAGCTGTTCCTTAATGGCATTAACAACATCATCACTGGAAGTACATGGAATATTCTTAAATTTTCCTTCCTTCTCATAGTAGCCAATAAGAGGCGCTGTTTTTTCGGCAAATGTTTCAAGACGATGGGTAATGGCTTCTTCTGTTTCGTCCTCACGCTGAATAACCGCACTGCCGCATTTATCACAGATGCCTTCCTTCTTGGGCGGATTGCTCTTGACATTATAAATGGCCTGACAATCACCGTTTTCACAGGTCCTTCTGGTACAGAGCCGGTCAAGAATAACATCCCGGGGCACATCAATATTGACAACCATGTCCAGGTCAATGTTGATTTTCTGCATCAACACCTTCAATGCTTCCGCCTGAGGAATTGTCCGGGGGAAACCGTCCAGGAGAAACCCTTTCTTACAGTCATCTTCCTGGAGACGTTTTTCCATCATACCCATAATAACGGAATCAGGAACCAGATCACCTGCGTTCATAAACTCCTGGGCTTTTTTGCCAAGGTCGGAACCGGCGCGAACCTCAGCTCTGAGAATATCTCCGGTCGAGATCTGCACAGAACCGTCCAGGGCGGTCAGAAGTTTGGCAACAGTACCTTTCCCAGCGCCAGGAGCGCCTAATAACATTACTTTCATGAAACTCTCCTTAAAAAAATTATTGATATTTATCGTAGAATTACGAATTCGGTACGTGGACAGGGTCCTAGAGTTTTCCAACATTACACCACGCACATCATAGTCAAGTGGATTGACAAGTCCGGCAGTATACACAATTCAGCCCCTCTTCGGTAGAGAAAAATACTTATTTGAGAGGACAAAGCCGGAGAATAGTGATGGTACCTAGCAACGGTTCAGACATTTTAAAAAAAATCATACCTTTCCCTCCGTTCATAAATAAAAATTATTCTCGTATGAAAAGGTTCGGAATTTGGTTGGCTATCTTTTTATTTATACGTTAATTATAGGATTTTGCTGGGTTAAAAATAACACGACTAAAGGGTCAGATCATGACACAATTCAAGCTCAAATCAAATCAAGCAGCATTGATATTCGATGTTTCACCCGAAGGTGAAGTTGCTGTTGAAGCCATTCCAAACGACAACGATGCTGATGAAGCTGGAGCCCTTGCAACTGCAATATGTTCTGTTATTGGGCAGAAATTGACGGAGGATGAGAATTTCCAGGCTGATATATTGAAATCACTTGACGATGGAACGGAGTAGAGTTTGGAAATATGTTGTCCGCTGATGGTGTTTGAATTTGCCAAAGATTACATGGAAATTATCAAAATTTGCCTGCCAATCTGGTCATGGAGTATATTGCCTCAGCTCTTATTCCAAAATCAACAAGGTTGTCGGCTTTCAGTAAACAACAGAAATTCCAGAGTAGCATGACATACCCTCACCACCCTCCCTATTATATTATTAAGTGCTTTACTCTTTCCCATATTTCCTGAAATTAATTTCACATTGGGCCTTTATTTTGATAATCTATCTAAAAGATACCTTTCGTCGTATAAAGACCACTGGGCTCGGTAAGTAAATTCAAAGCTCCAATCGCTAAGATGGATGGCGGCTATCTTCAACCGCCTAAATTTTGTGAGTCTAAGAGGTGCTCTCAAACTGACGGTGCTTTTGCAGTCGATTGCATCATCGGAATAAATGTTTCTCAATATAAACGATCGGTAAATTTTTTCTATGTTTCTCACCAAAAGCTATAATCATAAGTTCTCACTTGGGAATTTGCTTTCAGTGTTATTGAAATTTGCCTCCAGAAGCAAATCAAACATTGCCATTATCTTCATTGTTTCCTGCCTCCTGATTGGAATAAGCCAAGAGGCGAAACCTGCCGACTCTCACCATATCCTCGTCCTTAATTCCTACCATAGAGGGTATTTGTGGTCGGACAATATCCTCTCCGGGATAGAATCAGAATTTGCAAGGGCAGGTCTGGATGTTGAGTTGACTGTCGAATATATGGACACAAAGCGGCATTCCCGCAAGGAACTCTTCCCATTACTTAAGGCCTTGTATAAAGCAAAACTTCGTCACCCCTACGATATCATTATTGTTTCAGATAATAATGCTCTCGATTTTATTCTGGATTTCCGGGAGCAACTCCCCTCTGATATTCCAATTGTTTTCTGCGGCATCAATAATTTTGATGAGTCCATGCTCAGGGGGCATCATAATATCACAGGAGTTGTAGAGGACTTTGACCTGAAGGGTACCATCAACCTGGCCCTGCAAATGTACCCTCGCACCAAGTATATTGCTGCCTTTAGCGGCGCATCCAAGACTGCTGCCGCAAACGTTAAGCGCCTCCAGCAAGTCAAACCGGATTTCGAAGATGTTATACGGTTTATTGACCTTGAAAACCTGACAGCGCCAGAACTGAAAAATAAGCTATATCAATTGCCTCAGGATACGATACTCCTGGGACTCTCTTTTTTACGTGACCGAGACGGACGAACATTCACGGTTAAGGAAAGTCTCAATTTCATCAACAGCAATAGTCGTGTGCCGATTTTTACTGCCTGGGATCATAATATAGCCAGTGGCGCTCTTGGCGGCATTGTTGTCAGCGGCAAGCTACAGGGAGAAAATGCAGCACGAATGGCTATGCAAATACTGAACGGAACGTCTACCGCCGATATTCCCATTATTTGGGATAGCCCGAACATTCCCATGTTCAATTATTTACAGATGCAACGATTTAATCTTACCCGTAAGGACCTGCCTGAAGGAAGCCAGGTGCTTTATGAACCCGTAACGTTTTATTATAAATACAAGCTCTATATCTGGTTGACTTGTGTTTTTGTTAGCCTACAGACACTGGCGATTGTACTGCTTCTTGCAAACATCAGGCGACGAAAAACGGCCGAGAGTGACCTGGCCGACACCGAACAGCGCTTTCGTGGCACCTTTGAACAGGCAGCGGTTGGCATCGCAATGGTGGCAACAAACGGCAGATGGTTGCGGGTCAACCAGAAACTCTGCGATATCGTAGGCTACAGCAAAGATGAAATGATGCAGATAACTTTCCAGGATATCACCCACCCGGACGATCTGGAATCTGACCTGAATTACGTTAAACAGATGCTGGACGGTGAAAGACAAACCTATTCCATGGAAAAACGCTACATACGAAAGGACCACACTTTTATCTGGATCAACCTTACCGTCTCATGTGTTTGGGATGAACAGGCCAACAGGCCCAAATATTTCATTGCAATCATAGAGGATATCAATAGCCGCAAGGAGGCAGAAGAAAAGTTAAAAAAGACCACTGAACAACTGGTCCATTCCGAAAAACTTTCGGCTGTCGGTTCGTTGTCAGCATCCTTTGCCCATGAGTTCAACAATCCTCTCCAAGGAGTCATGAGCGTCATTAAAGGACTGAAACGAAGAGCATCTTTTAGCGACAACGATGCAAAACTTGTGAACATGGCAATCGATGAATGCAATCGGATGCGGGATCTCATCAAAAGCTTGCAGGACTTTAACCGCCCATCTTCTGGCAGAGTCGCGCTTATGGATATTCATGCCACCATCGATAGTCTCCTCCTCATGAGTAGAAAAGAATATGAGGTTTACGGAATAACTATTGAAACCAATTATGCAGAGGATCTCCCGTTAATCAAAGCCGTGAATGACCAGATAAAGCAGGTTTTGTTAAACCTGCTGAACAATGCGGCATATGCATGTAAGGATGGTGGTACGATTACAATCAATACTGCGGTTTCAAAAGGAAATATTGTCATTGGTGTTCATGACACCGGCCACGGGATTCCTCCTGCTGACAAGGATCATATCTTTGAGCCATTTTTTACTACCAAACCAGAAAAGAAAGGAACTGGTCTCGGCTTATCGATAAGCTATGGAATCATCCAAAAGCATGGCGGAACAATTGAGGTGGAATCCGAACCAGAGAAAGGAACCACTTTTACAATTTCCTTGCCGGTTGAAGGGGGATAAAATGGGAAAAAAGTCACTTCTGCTTGTTGATGACGAAGAGATCATCCTTAACTCTTTGGGTACGGACCTCAGTCAGGAAAACTTTGATGTTACTTTGGCGGCGAGCGGTGAAGATGCAATAGATCTGCTGCAGGACAAAAAGTTTGACTTAGTCATTACTGATCTTTCGATGCCAGGTTCGGATGGTATACAGGTGTTGCAAGAGGCTAAATCAATAAACCCTTTTACTGTTGTCGTTATTCTCACTGGCTACGGTGACATGACTTCTGCGATTGAAGCCCTGCGGCTCGGTGCTGATGATTATTTGCTTAAACCTTGTGATCTTGAAGAACTTCTTATCCGTATTGAGCGATGTTTTGAAAGGCAAAGAGCTTTTCAAAAAATTGAAATTTATGAAAAAATATTACCTGTTTGTTGTGTCTGTGGGGATCTCCGTGATGACAGAGGAGTAGCACAAGGCGAAGGCGTTTGGATGAGATCGGGTGAGTTCATTATTGCAAATACTTCAGCTTTGGTCACTCACACCTATTGTAACACCTGCCACAAAAAAGCTATGGAAGAAAACATATAATTTATTCCTCAAAACCAGTTTTTCCAACTACTTAAACATTTCCTAAACTTGTAAGATCTTGCCAACACCTCAAGTTTGGCAATTTTCAATTATGCTTTTGCCCATCATAACAAACAAAAAGGGGGATTTATTTTTCAAATCCTCCCAGATCAATATAACTAAAAAATTCAACTTCTAAAAAGCTAGTAACAGTCAATATATTATCTGTAGAGTTTGCTCCACCCCTCGGTAAAGATATCTCCTAACGAGGTTGTTTTGAAATGTTGCCTATATTGAAAATGAATATTGTAGATAGTTTTGCCTTCTGATAAACTAATTAAGAGAATCAAAATATATAACAATATTGGTAACCTATTTGAATTTCATGACATGGTAATCATTTAATGATTAAGCCCCCAACATATAACCGCCAAAAACTACTTTTATTCCTCATAGAACAGGCTGGCGGCAATCTCCACAAAATGGATCTCCAAAAGCTACTATTCCTGTATATAAAGGAATCAGGCGCAAATCATTATGCCTTTGTACCATATCGTTTCGGTTGTTATTCTTTTCTTGCTGATGATGACCTAGATCTATTGCAAAAGCGCGGCTGGTTGGAACAAAACGACAAAGAGCTGAGATTGCATACCTCTATTGCACTGTTGTCTTGGGCAAAGAATAATCCAGAACGTAAAGCGGTCAGGGTTTGGTTGAAGAAAAAAACTAAAAGGGGACGAACTCTTTTGCGAGAAGTTTACCGCCAATATCCATATTATGCCATTAACAGTGAAATCAAAGAACAACTTCTTGATAAGAAAGAACTAGAATTAGTAAATAAGTCAGAAGTAATAACTGAATCCTCTAAAAAGTTAATCTATACAATTGGGTACGAGGGCTTACATATTGAAGAATATATTAACAAATTGATACTTAATGGCATTAAACTGCTCTGTGATGTTAGGAAGAACCCTCTGAGTCGTAAATACGGTTTTTCTAAACGGAGTTTATCAACGCTATTGCCAAAATTTGGCATTAAATACCTTCACATACCTGAGCTTGGCATTGAGTCCCAAAATCGCAAATGTTTAAAAAGTAGTAGCGATTATGAGGCTCTTTTTGATGATTATCAGAAAAGTCTACCGGGACGTCAAGTTGGGCTGACTAGAATTATGAAAGAGTTTGCAACACACAAGCGAATTGCTCTTACTTGTTTTGAGAGAGAGTCACAAAGTTGTCATCGCCATTGTATTAGTGACTTTCTTGTTCGCCATAATAGTATACCTGTTTGTCATCTATGACAGAGAAAATCCTGATCACCGTTAAAACTTACCCGACCCTATCAAAAAAATACGCTGAGCTTGTTTGCACGGCAGGAGTAACAGAAAATGGGGAATGGCGTCGTCTTTACCCTGTCCGATTTCGCCAGCTTTATGACGAAAAAAAATACAGTAAATACCAATGGGTTGAAGCTGAAATAGAAAAATCAACAAGTGATAGCCGCCCTGAAAGTTACAAAATTAAAGCAAACTCCTTGAATCCTATTGGGAGTCCGCTACCGACTGAAAATTTCTGGAGAGCAAGGCGCGAGGCCTTTGTTGAAAAAGTTGAAGTATTTGACAACCTGGAAAGCTTAATTAAAAAAGCCCATCGAAACAAACTGTCCTTGGCAATATTCCAACCGAGCCGGTTTTTGAATTTCACCGCCGAACTGGTTGAAAGGGAGTGGGAGTCAGATAAACTAGCAGATTTAGAAAAGCAAAAACTGCAATTGCACTTGTTCAAGGATGAAGAAACGGTAGCCCGCGAGCTGGAGATTGTCCAGAAACTTCCATACAAATTCTCGTATCAATTTGAAGATTGCTGCGGGAAAAAAAGTAAATTAATGATTGAAGACTGGGAAATTGGTGCTCTGTATTGGAATTGCTTAAGAAATAACGATAATGATGAACTTGCAGCACTCGAAAAGGTAAAAGAAAAGTACTGGGGCGATTTCGTCCAGAGTGGAAAACGTGAAATAGCTCTAGTATTAGGTACCACGTTGGAACACCACAATAAAAGGGCTCCCAATCCATTTGTTATCATAAGTGTTTTTTATCCGCCCATGGAAAAGCAAATGAGATTGTTTTAACAAAAAGAAAGGAGCTGTTTTTGACTTATGTTTTATTGAATTGACCCTATAAAAGTAAAGATAACTCCTGAGGGCCAGGAGAACAGCCTACCTTATCATGTCTACTGATATGTCTTGACTCTACTATTTGTTGAGATGCTTGAGCAAGCATCATAACCTGATGGGATTTATTGTGATTAGACTAGAAACCGCTTTCGCGAATAAAAACCGCTGCGGTTTGGGGCCAGATTCTCTGAAACAAGTTTTGCTCTTGCCCTTCAAATCGCACGGTGCCTCGCACGACATGGGACAATGAGTGGGAGCTCTGGGGCAGCATTGTGACTTTATAATAGCCTGCATGGGTCATAAGTTTGCCCGCTTTAGACAACTCAACAGGTATATCCCCGCCATACACTGATGCCAGGTATGGCT
>Ga0209919_1000223_pt1 | contig 28882 bp, 23 predicted proteins | sample SalPon2A_C_D2_MG_FD_185721 | JGI IMG/M metagenome (GOLD analysis project Ga0209919, IMG submission 185721) | Soil microbial communities from South San Francisco under conditions of wetland restoration - Salt Pond MetaG R2A_C_D2_MG (SPAdes)... | ecosystem: Environmental > Terrestrial > Soil >... | reverse complement strand
AGCCTGTAAAGGCTATCAGCTTTTTGATTAAAGCGATCGTAGCTTAACTCCTGTTCGACGTAAAGCAATAACAAAATACATACTGCCAGACCCGCCGCCATTCCAAAGATACTTATAAAAGCATAAGTTTTGTTTTTTATAAGGTTTCTTATCGCAATTTTGAAATGACTTTTTAACATTTTACTCCCTTGAGTATTTACTCATACTTTAATGACTGAACCGGATTCTGTAAAGCTGCCTTAATTGACTGAAAGCTTACTGTAATTAGTGCTATGATTAAAGCAAGGAATCCGGAAGCAATAAATAACCAGATACTGATTCCGGTTGCATATGCAAATTCTGACAACCACTTAGTCATAGCGTAATAAGCAATTGGCCAGGCAAAAATATTTGCCGCAACTATCAGCCAGAGAAACTCTTTTGAAATTAAAAGTGTAATATTAGATACGGTAGCACCCAATACTTTTCTAACACCAATTTCTTTAGTTCTCACTTCAGCCGTAAAAGAGGCAAGACCGAATAACCCTAAGCAAGCAATTATTACTGCGATGATTGCGAATATCCCAAATGCCGTTCCAAGTTTTTGATCTTTGAGATACAAGTTATTTAGTCTTGATTCCAGAAAACTAAAATCAAATGGATATCCGGGTCTGTATTCTGCCCACCTGCCTTTTAGAAAATCGAGCGTTTCAGAAATATTATTCCCACTAATTTTTACAGTAACCTGATTATTTCCCGTCTTTGTGATGAGCATAATAATTGGAATAATTTCATTATGCAGAGATTCAAAATTAAAATTATTAACTACACCAACTACCCTTCCCTGTCTTCCACCGTAATTCATTTTTTTACCAACGGCTAATTGGTTTTTCCATCCAAAACTTTTTGCAGCTGCTTCATTTATAATAAATGCAGTACTATCATCCGTAGTATATTTTTTTGAGAATTCTCTTCCAGCTTTAATTTTTAAGCCATATGTATCTATGAAATCATAATCAACTTCCTGAACTGCAAGCCTGAAAGGTATTGGTTCCATTTTTCCTTCATTATCAAATTTTCCACCCCAGCTGTTCAATAACATATTAGAAGGAACAAGCCTTGAACTTGTAACCATTTTAATATCCGGATTCTGTAAAAGCTGGCTTTTAAACGAATTGAGATTGTTTTTAATTTTTGAACTCGAAGGCAAAATGATCAGGTGATCTTTCTTATATCCAAGATCCTTATTCTGTACAAAATTTAATTGCGTGTAAACAACTCCAACCGCAATTAATAAGATAATGGTAATTGTAAATTGTAAAACAACCAGTGCTGAGCGAAATTTAGATTTTCGGCTTAATAGTTGTTGCTCGTGTAATGATTTAGCCGGGCTAAATGAAGAGAGAACAAATGCAGGATAGATTCCAGCAACAAGACCTACAACCAAAGTAATAAAAAGCACAAAAAGGCCTAATTGGTAATTACCAATCAGACTAAATTCAAGATTTCTCTGCATAAAATTGCTAAATGGCCTTAAAGCAATCTCAACGAAAATTAGAGAGAAGAAAAGGGAGATAAAAACGGTTACCATTGACTCGCCGAGGAACTGTTTAATTAGCTGACCTTTATCAGCACCCATAACTTTGCGAACACCAATCTCCTTAGATCTTTTTGATGATCTTGCAGTTGCAAGATTCATAAAATTGATACATGCTATCAGCAATAAAAAGAATGCAACTGCGGCAAGAAGGTAGACTGTATTTATATCACCGTTTGGTTCAACTTCAGTTGTAAGGTGCGACCGCAAATGGATATCAGTAAGTCTTTGAAAATGAAGAATTGTAAAATTATGTAATGGTTTTGAGGGAAGTTCAACATTATTTGCACGGTAATTCTGTGTTATATATTTATCTATAAAATCAGGGATTTTACCTTCAAGTTCACTGATTGATTTGTTTTTATCCAGTAATAAATATGTTATATAATTATTGCTTCCCCAGTTTGTTTCAAGATATTGTCTTCCAATTACATCGGGAGCATATAAAGTGATAAAGGAAGCGAGGAAATCATAGTGAAAATGGGAATTTTCAGGAACATCTTTCACAACACCTGTGATTTTAAATTCGTAGTTGTGTTCATAAATTATAGTCTTTCCTAAAGGATCCTGATTACCAAAATATTTTTTTGCCATAGATTCTGTCAGCACAAGGCTTTTAGGTTCTTTCAGTGCAGTTTCAGGATCTCCTTCTATAAATGGGATTGTGAAAATATTAAATGCGGATTGTTCAGCCCAGTAAAAATTCTTTTCAACTATAGGAATATTATTTATTTCAAGGAAGGTATTGGAATCGTGAAGAAATCTTACTTCATCTTTTACAATATGTGGATAATCATTTTTTAGCAGCCAGCCTACAGGAGGAGCAACACGCGCCAGGTGGAAACTACTTTCTCCGTTTTCATTAAACCATTCCCTTGTAACCCTGTAAATTCTATCCGATTTTTTGTTAAATTTATCATAACTCAATTCATTCTGAATAAAAGTAATTATTAGTATAGAACATGTAAGACCAACAGCAAGCCCGAATATATTTATGAATGAATACCCCTTTTGAGACCAAATGTTTCTGAATGCTATTTTTAAATAGTTCTTAAACAAACTGCCTCCCTATTAATTTATCTATACCAACTATCTTTCTTTAAAATTATTTCTTATTTACACTTTATTGCTTTTCAGGATTCTTATTACAATTTTCAAATAATTCTTAATTATCAAACTCTCCTGGATTTTTTGTCAGCCCGGCAACTGAATAAGTCATAAATTCATTTTATAATCTTAATTCAGCTGCCATGACTAACGGGAAACAATCGGATAAAACACTTACAATCTGAATAATTTACTATACGTGGTAACCTTCTTTAATATTCTCTGTAACAACTTGTCCATCGAATAAATGAATAATTCTGTGGCTGTATTCAGCATCGTGTGGTGAGTGAGTTACCATCACAATAGTTGTTCCTGAATCGTTAAGCTTTGTAAGAATATCCATTACCTCTTCACTATTCTTCGAATCCAGGTTTCCTGTAGGCTCATCCGCCAGTATTAACTTGGGTTTTGCAACAACAGCTCTAGAAACAGCAACCCTCTGCTGCTGACCGCCTGATAACTGCTGAGGAAAGTGATCCTTCCTGTGCATAATCTGCATTTTTTCAAGTACCTCATTTACCATTTTTTCTCTTTCAGAAGATGAAATACCCAGGTACAACAATGGTAATTCAACGTTTTCAAAAACCGTCAATTCGTCAATCAGGTTAAAACTCTGAAAAACAAAACCAATGTTTGATTTTCTTAAATTAGCGCGCTCCCTCTCTGAGTGTTTTGAGACTTCGTGTTCAAGGAAGTGATATTCACCCTCTGATGGATTATCCAGAAGTCCAAGAATATTAAGCAGAGTTGATTTTCCGCATCCTGATGGACCCATTATCGCCACAAATTCCCCTTCCCTGATTTCAATATTCGCATTATTCAATGCGGTAGTTTCCACTTCATCAGTGGTGTACATTTTTTTCAGATTGACAGTTTTAATCATGTTGTTTCCCATGTATTCACCCTTCTGTTAGTTTTTATTTTTAGAATAATTATTTATTTCAAAACCAGTTTATCTATATCTCCATAAGTATCATATGAAGAAGTAACAACCTTCTCACCAGATTTGAGGCCATCTAGAACTTCATAATAATCCGGGTTCTGCCTTCCAAGTTTTATTTGTCTTTTTTCAGCGTAATTACCCGAAGGATCTACAACAAAGACCCACTGTCCGCCGGTCTTCTGATAAAATCCACCTCGTGGCAGTAATAATGCTTTAGTTAAATCACTCAGTACAAGCCTTATTTGTAAAGTTTGACCTCTTCGAAGATTGTTCGGAGCTTTATCGTTTTTAAAAACCATATCAACCTGAAATCTGCCGTTTGTTACTTCAGGAAAAACTTTTTTGACTACAAGCTGATATTCCTTACCATTTATTTCTACAGAACCTTCCTGCCCTGTATTAACCCTTGAGATATAAAATTCATCAATATCAGCACGAACTTTATAATCATTTAAGACATCAATCTGTCCAAGCCTTTCACCAACTGATTTAGATTGACCAATTTCTGCGTTCAGTGCCGTTAACTGACCGGAAATCGGAGCTTTAATTGTAAGGTTATCAATACTTTCTCTTATTAGACCGAGGTTTACCTGTAAACGTTGTATTGATTCATCAATTTGTTCAAGCTGAGCAGCACTACGAAGAGAATCTTTTCTTAAATTCTCTTCTGCCAGCATTCTTTGTGAAACCGCGTTTTTATAACTATCTCTTGAAAGGTCGTAACTTTCCTGCGATGTGAGTTTTTTCTCCCACATTGCTTTCTCTCTTTCATAATTTCTTTTTGCGGTTTCATAATTTAATTGAACATCGAGCATATTTCTTTTAAGGTTAATTGTATTTTGTTCAATTGAAAGACGACTATTTCTAGCATCATTTATTTGCTGATAAGCAAAAGTTTCCTGCTGAAGTGCATTCAATTGTACATTTGTATTCGATAATTTTAAGATATTATCCCCTTTCTTAACCATTGCTCCTTCTTCAATGTATTTTTTTTCAACTGCACCACCCTGAACAGCATCAAGAAATACAGTTGTTTTGGGAAGTACATTTCCTGTGACAGGAATAAATTCCTGAAAATCTCCCATCTTCACTTCAGAAATAGTTACTTTGTCTGTCTCAACATTTAATTTAGATCCTGTGTCGCTTAATATCAGGATTATTAAAAGTAAAAAGATTATTCCTCCCCCTACTCCCAGTTGAAAGTTTCTTCTTTTGTACAGAGGCTTTTTTTCTATTTTTCTGTCCAATTTTCTACCTGTATTTTTAATTGATGTAAAAAATTATGATTCCTAGTCTTATTTATATATCAACTCCTGTGCCCGGAATATCCTGGATATTTTCAGTTTAGTGGGTTTCCCGTTCACATATTTATAGTTCCGCTGATCACGGAAATGTACAAAAAATCATTGATTACAAGGTTTTATAATTATTTTCTTTTATGTGAATATGATAATAATTATGTTCGTATACGAACATAATTGTCCGCTTTCGTACTATGCACCGGTCAAAAGCGCACACTTTTTTGACCAAATAACTAAAAGATTAACGGAACAGAAATTGCCATTTTATTTATAAAAAAAACTATATGACTAAAAAAAGCGGAAATATTTTAATTATTGATGACGACGAAGACATTTTATATTCAGCAAGATTATTGCTGAAACAATATTATGCCATCGTTCACATTGAAAAGAATCCTGAATTGTTACCAGCTCTACTTTCTAATTCAAAATACGATGTCATTTTGCTTGATATGAATTTTTCCGGTGACACTACCAGCGGAAGGCAGGGTTTTCACTGGTTAAATGAAATATTAAAAATAGACCCTTCTATGATTGTAATATTAATTACTGCCTATGGAAATATAGAAATGGCAATCAAAGCAATCAAGGAAGGTGCAACAGATTTTGTAATTAAACCCTGGCAAAACGAAAAGCTACTTGCTACAGTTTCTTCAGCAATGAAGTTGAGCAAATCTAACAATGAAATAAATGAATTACGATCAAGACAGGAAGTTTTAAGCGAAGATCTTGATAAGAATTTTCACGATATAATTGGGACCTCCCCTTCAATGAAAGAGATTTTTAGTGTAATTCAAAAAATTTCAAAGACTGACGCGAATATTCTTATCCTGGGAGAAAACGGCACGGGCAAAGAACTTGTCGCTCGCGCAATCCACAGAAATTCTGACCGTGCAAAAAATGTATTTTTGAATGTAGATATGGGAGCCATAACTGAATCACTTTTTGAAAGTGAATTATTTGGTTATGTAAAAGGAGCTTTTACAGATGCAAAGGAAGATCGTGCTGGCAGATTCGAAGTTGCTTCGGGTGGAACATTATTTCTTGATGAGATCGCAAATATTTCTCCAAACCTGCAATCAAAACTTTTAACTGTTTTACAAAACAGACAGGTAACCAGAATTGGGTCTAATGTAGCTAAGTCGGTAGATTTTAGATTAATATGTGCCACGAATGCTTCAATAAATGAACTATCCCATCAAAAACAATTCAGACAGGACCTTCTTTACAGAATAAATACTGTTGAAATAAGACTTCCTGCATTAAAAGAAAGAAAAGAAGATATCCCTTTATTGTGCCAGCACTTCTTAAAAATTTATACAAGTAAATACAACAAGAAAACTAAGGAGATATCCAGTAACGCATTCAATAAATTGATGGAATATCCCTGGCCAGGTAATGTTCGGGAATTGCAACACGCTATTGAAAGAGCCATTATTATGACCGATGCTTCAGTACTTGGGCCTAATGATTTTTTGCTGTCATCAATGGAAGGGAACCAGGAAGAGGGAATCAACTTTCCAAGTTATCAAATTGATGAGGCTGAAAAATTATTGATAATAAAAGCAATAAGCAGACACGCAGGTAATATTACAAAAGCTGCTAAAGATCTTGGACTTACCAGAGCCTCACTGTACAGAAGACTGGAAAAATACGGATTGTAATATTTTACTGGTTAATATTATTCGGCTAAAGTATAGTATATTGAGATCACTTTTAATTATAATAGATATATGGCCTACAAACAATTTAGTCTGAATATAACCTTAAGAGTCCTTGTTCTATGTGTAACAATATTTCTGCTTTTCTATCTCTTTTTCAACACAAACCTCTATGCAACCACTGTTATATTATTCTTTCTTGTAATTCTTCAGATTTACCTGCTGATAAATTTTGTAAGTAAAACAAATAAAGATATAACAAGATTTTTTGATTCAATAAAATACTCTGATTTTTCCCAAACATTTTCTTCAAACGTTAAAGGGGCTTCATTTGAAGATCTGAGTAATTCGTTTGCGGATGTTATGCAGAAATTTCAGAATACGAGAGCAGAAAAAGAAGAAAATTACAGATACCTCCAGACTGTTATTCAGCATATTGGTATCGGCTTAATGACTTTTACCCCGGATGGAGAAATTGACCTCATAAATAGTGCGGCAAAAAAACTCCTTGGTTTCAACGTAATTAAAAATATCAGTGAGCTTTCTTCCATCGATAATAAATTGCCTGACGCACTAATTAATTTGAATGCCGGTAATAGAGTTCTTCAAAAAATTGTTGAAAATAACGGGCTTGTTCAATTAGCTATATATGCTGCAGAATTCAGAATGCGTAGTAAAAAGTATACTTTAATCTCACTTCAGAATATTCAAAATGAACTTGAAGATGTTGAAATAGAAGCCTGGCAAAAGCTCATAAAAGTACTGACTCACGAAATAATGAATTCCATTACCCCAATTACTTCATTAGCAAATACTGCAGACGGGATTTTAGAAGAGTTTGAGATCAAATCCAGTGGAATTAACGAGGGGCTCAGGGAACATCTGGAAGACGTGCGTGGAGCAATTGCAACTATTCAAAAAAGAAGCAGCGGGCTCCTAAAATTTGTTGATGCATATAGGAATCTTACTAAGGTACCAATACCCAATTTTGGAATAATAAATATCAATAATTTATTCAGAAGAATTAAAACTCTACTTGCTGATGAAATCACTAAACGTAATTTATCATTTAACATTTCAGTTGAACCTCCGAATCTTGAAATTACAGCAGATTCAGATCAGATTGAACAAATATTGATTAATCTTATACTTAATTCAATGTATGCTCTTGAAAAAAGAGAAAATCCATCTATCGTTCTGCGGGGATTTATAGACAGGGGCAGCCATGGTGTAATTCAGGTTATCGATAACGGCCCGGGAATTCCGGAAGATATAATTGAGAAAATCTTTATTCCATTTTACACTACACGAAAAGGTGGCTCGGGGATAGGATTGAGTTTGTCACAACAAATAATGAGAGCGCACAGAGGAAATATCAGAGTAAATTCGGTCCTTGGTAAAGAGACTATTTTCACATTAAGATTTTAGATTTGTTTTAATAAGGAAGGATAATCTTAAAACTACTGCCAGGCTTTTTTTCCGTACCAATATCTGAAGGACTCTCAACCTCAATTTTACCATTATGCCTGTTTACAATTTGCTTCACTGCCGATAGTCCAAGTCCCGCGCCTTCATACCCAAGTGATTTAATATTTGACGCACGGTAAAAATCCTCGAATATTTTTTCTTTATCTGAATCTGGTATTCCTATTCCATTATCACTTACATTGATTTCAAGCATTTTATCATTGTCATTTAATGTAATTATAATTTTCCCTTCCTCCCCTATATATTTAATTGCATTACCAATTATGTTTGAGAATATCATTTGGATCAAAAACTTGTCGGCTTTAAGTATCTTCCTGCTTTCCCTTGAGTCAATAATATCAATTTTTATATTTTTATTTTTTATTGAATCATTGAATTTTTCAACAAGTGAACCAATTACCTCATCAATTTTTACATCTTCTTTTTTGATATCATCCAGCAATCGTAATTTTGATATTTTTAAGATATTATCAATTAACCCGAACGCTTCAACAGATCTTAATTTTGCTCTTCTAAGTTTTTCTTCAACCTTTTCATTTAATGGCCCAATGATTTTGTCGAGTACAATTTCAAGATAGGAATGAACTGCTGCCAAAGGTGATTTAATCTCGTGAATAACACTAATTATATATTTTTGTTTATCTCTTTCTGCTTCATTTATTTTCTTTAAGGACTCAACTAGTTCCTGTTCCATCCTGTATAACTGATGTGCAATTTTATTTGCAAGCAAAACGCTAACAATTATTGAAAATGCAAATATTACACAAAACGCTATGCAATAATTCAGGTCGAAATAAATCGGGTATACTAAGAATCCAGTTAAGGTATGATGAATTATTATGCCTGAATATTCCAGAATAACCAATGATGAAAAGGCTGCAATTATCAGAACAGAAAGTAAATAAATGACACTTCCCGGAAGAATTAAACTCCCAATAATCACATGAAATATAAACAACATGTAGAGTGGAGATTCTATCGTCCCTGTAAAATAAACCAGCAGGTAAAGAGCACAAAGATCGAGAATCATTTGCAATAAAGAAAAGTGCAGTGGATTAAATTGGCCAGGAATTGTTTTTAATTTTCGCCGGTATATGTGAAATGAAATGTTATAAAGTAGAATAGATAAATTAATCGCAGTTAAAGCGAATACTTGTTGATTTGTAAACTTTACGCCGAGCATAAAATCTGAAGAGATAAGGAACAGTGATAGTAAGACCACTGCTCCATAACGAAGTTTAATAAACCAAAGGTTTCTTTTTTTTATTGCATCCCAAAACGCATCATAATTATGTGCCCAGGATGGGACAAGATTTATCATCTCTACCCTTCATATAAAATCAATAATTACTAAATCTTATGCTATAAATTTTCCTCTTTTTGTGTAATGAGTGTGCAACAGTTGATGAGAGGTTTTTCCACACGGACCATCTGTGAGGAAATTTTCATAGATATACTTTATTCTCGGATTTTCATGAGATTTTCTAATCGGCAAAGTAGATTCTTCAGCGTAAATAGCCTGAGCTCTTTTCTCTCTTATCTCCACTGAAGTTGGAATAGGTTGTCCACCTCCACCCAGGCAGCCACCAGGACAGGCCATAATCTCGACAAAGTGGACATCATCCAGTTCTCCTCTCTTTAACATTTCCATAACTTTTTTGGCATTTGCCGTGCCGTGTGCAACTACAAATTTTAATTCAACATTATTCAGAAATACATATTCTTTCTTGCATTCAGTTAGTTTAACCGAAGCCTGCTTAATTCCTTCAAACCCTCTGCATGGTTCAATGTTAAGATTCTTAAACGGAACTGGCCTGCCAGTTACTAATTCATAAACTGTCCTTAGAGCTGCTTCCATTACTCCGCCGGTTGCTCCGAAAATTAATCCAGCACCAGACGCATTACCGAATGGTTCATCGAAATTTGATTTAGGAACTTCGGGAAGATAAATTCCTGCTTCCCTGATCATCTTTGCCATTTCCCTGGTTGTAAGTCCGTAATCAACATCCTTAAATCCTGAACCAAACATTTCAGGTCTGTTACACTCAAACTTTTTAGCTGAACAAGGCATTAAAGCAACGGTTACAATATCAGAAGGATCAATTTTTGTCTCTTTTGCATAGAATGTTTTTATCAGTGCACCAAACATCTGTTGAGGAGATTTTGCTGTTGATAAATAATCCAAGTATTCAGGATTAAAATGTTCAATAAATTTAACCCATCCAGGTGAACATGAAGTAAACTGAGGAAGCTTAACTGAAGTATCTTTATCAACAATTAATTTTTTGAGCCTGTTTAACAACTCAGTTCCTTCTTCAATTATTGTAAGATCCGCTGTAAAATTAGTATCAAACACCATGTCGAATCCTATTCTTCTTAGGGCAGTGTTTAATTCCCCGGTAAATGAATGTCCGGCTTCAATGCCAAATTCTTCGCCGATAGCGGCGCGCGGCGATGGTGCAGTTTGTATTACAACGTGTTTCTTGGGATTATCAATTGCGTTCCAGATTTCATCCGAAGGATCATTTGCCTTTAATGCAGCGGTTGGGCATCTGTTTATGCACTGGCCGCAATTAATGCAAATTACGTCCGCCAGTGGTTTCTCCAGAAATGTCCCAATATGTGTATCATATCCCCTGTCTATTGCTTCCAGCACACCTACTTCCTGCAAATCAATACAGGTACGAACGCATCTTTTGCAAAGCACGCATTTATTCATATCTCTTACAACTGCAGCAGAAGATTTATCAACTGTATAAATTGGATCAGTAATATGACCAAAAGTATATTCATCAACTCCGTATTCTCTGGCTAATGTTTGTAATTCACAATTACCATTCCTGGAACACGAATAGCATTCACCGTAATGCTCGCTTAAAAGAAGATCGATTATATGTCTGCGTGCCTTTCTGACCATTGGAGTTGTGGTTTTAATTTTCAACGGAGAGGTAATTGGATAAGCACAGGAAGCCTGTAAAGTTCGCATCCCTTCAACTTCTACAACACATATTCTGCAATTTCCGGCAATGCAGAGATCAGGATGATGACATAATGTAGGAATGTGTATTTGATTTTCGCGACAAGCATCTAATATTGTTGTACCGAAAGGTACTTTTAATTTTTTTTCATTGATCTCGACAGAAACCGTTCCGCCTATGGTTGTAATATCGGCAGGTTTTTCAACATTTAATTTTTGCTGGCTGACCGGTATTCTGGAAGTATCTTTATTCAACATCTTATCTCCCGTTTCTTTCGTATTTGAATATTTCATCTTTAAAGTTTTCAAGTATTGTGATAAAAGAATTCGGACTTGTCTGTCCCAATCCACATTTGCAGGCAATCTGCATTGTCTTACCAAGTTCTTTGAGAGAATTTATGTATGCGAAAGTGATTTCATTTTTATCAATTTTTTCGACACCTTCCAGCAATCTTACGTTACCTATTCTACATGGTGTACACTGTCCGCAAGATTCCTCTACAAAGAACTCAAGGAAATTACGAAGGACATCCAGCATATTTCTTTTCTCATTAAATATCATTACAGAGCCCCCTGTTGCGGCATCCTCATATGCAAGTTGCCTGCTGAACTGACTTTTCGGCAGGCAAACTCCGGATGCTCCGCCAATCTGAACAGCTTTAGTCTTATTTGCATCAACTATCGTCAATAATTCATTAATTGTTGTTCCCCAGGGCAACTCATATACGCCCGGTTTTTCACAATCGCCGGAAACTGAAAATAATTTTGAACCTGTTGATTTATCCGTTCCATATTTTTTGAACCAATCACCTCCCTTCATAATAATATGAGGGACAGAGGCAAGTGTTTCAACATTATTTACAATTGTAGGATGTCCGTTGTAACCAGTATTCACAGGATAAGGCGGGCGATTTCTTGGTTCTCCCCTGTAACCTTCAAGAGATTCAATTAGTGCTGTTTCTTCGCCGCAAACATAAGCTCCTGATCCAAGTCTTATTGTGATATCGAAATCAAATCCATCTTTACCAGCAATATTTTTACCAAGCATATTGTCCCTACGCATACCTTCCAGAAAGTCCTGAAGAGATTTCAGCATATATTCATATTCACCGCGGAGGTAAACTATCCCATATTTAGCACCAATTGTATACCCGGCAATAACCATGCCTTCGAAAACAAGTTCAGGGTATTCAAGCAGGAGAACTCTGTCTTTAAATGTTCCCGGTTCACCTTCATCAGCATTGCAAACAACATATTTTTTCTCAGAGTTTGCAGCAGCTGTTAACATCCACTTTGTTGATGTTGGAAATCCCGCACCGCCTCTTCCTTTTAAAGCAGAAGTTTTTAGTTCCCGCAGAATATATTCTCTTTTATTTTGAACTGTTTTTTTTATTGATTCTCCCTGTTGATATTCTGAAAACAGCACAGGGCCTTTTCTTTTTTTCTTATTTTCCAATAAGGTTTCCATCAATTCCTCTACTTAATTTCATTTAATATTTTTACTGCTTTTTCCGGATCTAATTTTGTATAGACCCGATCATTAATAATCATTGCCGGACCCTGATCACACATCCCTAAACAATTAGTAAACTCGAGCGTTATTTTTTCATCTTTTGTAGTTTCTCCGAATGATATGCCCAGTTCTCTTTTAACAGCTTCCTCTACATCGTTGCGTCCCTGCAGGTCGCACGAAATTGTTTTGCAAAGTCTTACAATATTTCGTCCGCGTTTTTTTGATTTCAGAAATGAATAGAAAGTTATTACACTGTAAACTTCAACAGGATGAATATCCAGTAGCCTGGCAATTTCCTGTTGAGCATAATCTGAAATGTGTTTGTGTTTTTTTTGAATATCCTGTAATATTTGCAATAAGGCTGATCGATTATTCCCATATTTTACTACAAGTTCCTGTATCTCTTCTGAAAGAGTATTCTTTTCCATAACTAACATTTTCAGCCTCCAACCTTCAGTTTTAATAATTTATCAACCTTGTTTAACAATTCAGCTGGAGAAACTGGTTTCTCTACAAAATCATCAACAGGGATTAATTCGTTCACTCCGTAATCAAGACCTATTGCTTTAGAAATTGAGGTATACATTAATATTGGGATATTAATTTTCTCGCTTCTGATTTTTTGAGCAAGTACAAAACCGTCATCCGGTTCATTCATCATAACATCAAGAATTATTAAATCCGGGTGCTTATTTATCACCAGGTCAAAACCATCATCTGGATTTGTTGCTGTGATTACTTTATGCCCTTTCATTTCCAGGACAAGAGTACTTGCATCCAGAATATCCACATCATCATCAATCACAACTATGAGTGCCATTTCCAACTCCGTGTATTTTGTTTTGGAATATTATTTTTGGTAAGTGCTATTTCTCTATTGGAGAGAATATGAAACGGATATAGTAAGAATAGTAAGGAATAGACAGGATTATAGATTCTAAAACTATTACTAGCGGTGCGGTCTCTCTTTAATATAATCTGTCTCATATTTTTTCCACCTACAGGTAAAAACTATATTATACCTGAAGGAACAGTGGTAGACCCCGCCATAATTGAGCATATTAAGTGCCAGTAATTTTTATAAATAATATTCTGTTTATGTGAAAATTTATTAGATTTAATAATTATTAGCTTCTTATAAATAAGAAGTAATTCTTATTATTTACTGGCAGTAAGAAATAAAAGAAGAGTTTATTATTCGGAATTAACATTGTTGTGTATAGATATTCATCAGTAATAACCAAATAAATATTTAAAGTGTTATTAAAAAACTACCTGCTAGAATAATTCCGGCAGCTATAACCTTTTTAACTAAATTCTTTTCTTTAAATATTTTACCGCCTATAATCACTGCAATAAATATTGATAACCTTTTAACAGAAAGCACAAGAGCAACAGGTGCAATTTTTATCGCCAGTATCTCAGTAAACCGATATGCAATAGTGAGTATTGCTATTAATACAAGCCATTTAAATAATTTAACATTTCGAAGTAATGACAAACTTTTTGCTCCCCTTTTTGCAAAAAAGAAGATCATTATTGAAAAAGTAATCATATAAAATACTTGCTGAATGAAGAAATATGATTCAGTCGGGAATTTATATTTACTTAATAATGCACGATCTATAATAGCCGTTATTGTAAAAAGCAATAGTGCCGATAATACATAAAGATGTGATTTAGATTTATAGAATACTTTAAATGGTTCAAGCAAATCAGTTCTGTTTTTTATTTCAAGCACATAGGTCCCGGTAATTAACAGTAGCATTCCTGTAATTTGCAGATTGGTCAGATTATCATTTAGAAAGATAAAGGCTGCTACCGCCACAAAGCCGGGTGTTAGTGCCAGTAATGGCAATGCCCTGCTTATTTCCATATTTTTTATGGAAAGCATGACAAAAAGGAAACTGGCCGCTCCAAGCGCAGATCTGATGTAAAGTGCAATAATACCTGGAATGGTAATACCGCCGAAATCAGAAAAGAATATTACAGGTAAAGAAAATAAAGCAACAAAAAGAAACAGCAGAAAGGAAAACACTAATGCGTCCAATTCAAAAAGGACTTCTTTCTGTGATAGCGCAGCACCCGCTGAAAATATAGCTGATCCTAAAGCCAGTGCAAACCACGTTTCCATATTTTAATATCCACCTAAAAGTTTAGACTAATCTTCAGGAAAAAGTTTCTACCGGGTTCACTATTTATCCTTCCCCTGTTAGTTGAAAGATGATTTCTATATGATTTATTAGTAATGTTTTCACAACCTGCTGTTATCCGGAAATTAGAATTCAAGAGTTTAATAGGTTTACTGTTAATGTATAAATTATAATATACATAACCCGGTGTAGATAATTCTCCGGGTGCAATATCACTCTGAGAAGAGAATATATTTGCCGATAATTCGAACGATAATAATTTCGGGATGTTCAACCCATAATTTATTCTGCTGTTAAACGGGGGTATTTCGGGCAGATCTGTATTTTTTGAAATATCCTGACCTCTAACATAAGCGGCTGAAATGCTTACTAGTGAATTATCGGAGATATTAAAATCAGCAGAACAATCAAATCCATACAGCCTGGATTTACGAGCATTTACAGTAAGAAGAGCCTTTCTTCCCTCAAAAGTTCCAGGCAATTCAATTATCTGATCTGTTAAAAAATTAATAAATATATTTCCATAAAAATTAAAATTATCATTAATAATTCTGATACCTCCATCAAAGTAATTACCCTTTTCTGGATTTAACAAGGGGTTCCCAATTCTTATCAAACTGCCCAGATCTATATACTTATATCTTTCCTCTAACGAAGCAGAGCGAAAGGAATGCGAATAAGAAAAAGTCAGATTGATATTTGGAGAAGCATAATATAACAGATTAATATTACTACTCCAGGAATAATCCTTAAAATTCATTTCATCCCAATTAAGGACTGAGGCTGGTTTATTTTTCTTTCCGTCAGGAATAGTATAATAATAGACAGGATTACTGATTGAATCATTTTTTACAACTATCTGGTCAGTTCGTCCCCCGACAGTAATTTTCAGCTTTTCTGAAAACATTGAGAATTCATTCTGAACATAAAGGCCAATACTTCTGAAAGAAGAATTTGGTAATGGCTTTTCTCCAATAATTTCCTGATACATTTCAGTAATTTGGTTACTTTGTGTATCCCTTTCACTGTGGATTATTCTTTTTTTTCTTCTGCTATCAAGATTTCTTTGCCAGGCATCAATACCTGCAAGTAAAAGATTATTGCCAAACAGCCAGTTACTTTGTAATAGTAATCCCGTTACATAATGACGGGCATCTGGAGTAATTCTATCAACCTTAATAATTTGTTCAGGATTTCCATTTGCTGGACTTACTATTTTTATTTGGTTTGGTATATTTTCAACAAACCTGTAAATATTTTGATTGTAAAGCTTAATTGTCAGATCTTTTAGCGGGTCTATTATATTTTTTATCGAGTATTGGATATCAAACAAATCCCTTTTTATAAATGAATATTTCACTACTGCATTACCTGGAAATAATCCTGAACCGCCTGGAATCCCAATATCCCATCCCTTAAAGTTTTGATAAGATAAACTCAGCTTACTGTTTTCATTAATAAACACTTTCAGTTTCCCTGAGATATAATCATCATTGTATCCACTATTAGGTAATTCGCCGGAGGGTGTTTGTGTATTCTCCGCCTTTCTGTAACTACCATTTAAAGTCAATATCCAGTTTCTGTCGGATAAAGAAATTTCAGCACTATTTGTTAACGATTTATTAACAGTACCAAAGCCTGAATTAATTCTGCCATTTATCCTGAATTCATTAGAATAATGTGCAGCGTCAGTAATAATATTAATAATGCCCGCAAGTGCACCTGTACCGTATAAAACTGAAGATGCATTTTTAATTACCTCAATTTGTTTTATATCATCCAGATTATATAAAGACAAAGCGCCATCAAGGTCCGTGGCAGTTTCTATTCTGTTTCCATCAATAAGTGTTATTACATCAGCACCTTTTAACCCACGAATTGAAATACCAGTAGCCCAGATTCCGTCTCTTTGAAGTGAAAGACCGGGTTTTTTTGAAATAATTTCAGCGACAGTCTGGGGTTGATGTTTTTGAATTTCCTCTTTTGTTATTACCTCAAGTGGTAAAGCCGATTCACTATATCTTTCCCGATTTCTTGTAGAAACAATGTAAATATCTTTTAAAGGAATATTTGCGGAAGTTAGTTTAATAATTTTTACTGAATCAGGCCTTGAACCGGATAAGTCGAATGAAAGATATCTGGTATTGTAGGATATATGAGTGAATTTCAAATTTATTTTTCCTAATAGCTCTTTAAAATAGAATTCACCTTTTGTATTTGTAGTTGTTGATTCATTCTCCCCTATTAAAAAAACATTAACATTTTCTATAGGTTGATTAGTTTTGGAATCAACTAGAATACCTTTAAATGTTAATGATTGTGCAAATAAATTAATAAATAAATTGAGTGCTATATAAGGCAGGAAATAACAGACTGTTTTCAAATTCATCCGGACACCACAAAGTTCATGTATTAAAGTAAAATCAAAGCTTCAAGACACATTAAAATCAAATCTTATACCATGAGGAAATTAACTCTAAAGTTTGATTTGGTTCCAAAACTAAATCTTATCAAAGCTCTTTTTTATCAATGTTCGGAAACAAAATTAGGACTTCCCCGGAAAGAAGAATATTAATACGGCCTTTTATCTTGCTAAATAGACGTAATAATAATAACTTAGCAATAAAAAATGTGAGAATTTATGCGCATTATACTTTTTGGATCTCCAGGCGTTGGAAAAGGAACGCAAGCCAAAATTCTTAGCTCCAAATTAAATATACCGCACATCTCTACAGGGGACATTTTAAGACTAGCTGTTAAAGAACAAACTCCTATGGGGATTAAAGCTCAGGAAGCGATGAATGCAGGCGAACTTGTCTCTGATGATATCATGTTTGGAATAATTAAAGACACACTTGAGCAGGACAGATGCAAAGATGGATTCATTATGGACGGTTTTCCCAGGAATCACTTGCAAGCTCACGTTTTTGATGAAATGCTTGCCAAAATGGATATTTACAATTTTTATGTAATTACTCTTTCTGCCAAGGAAGAAGAAATAATTGCCAGGCTTACAAACAGAAGGGCTTGTAAATCTTGTAAAACTATATTTACACTCAGTGAAATAGAAAATTTAGATAAATGTCCTAAATGTGGTGCAGAAAAAAGTTTTTATCAAAGAGCAGATGATAGCGAGGATGTTATTCGTCACAGACTGGAAGTATTTAAGGAGTCAACTCAGCCTGTTTTGAAACACTACGAAACTAAAAAGAAGGTTCTCTATATTGATGCGGAAGGAAGTGTTGAAGAAGTTAACAATAGAATTCTACTGGCATTAAAAGATAAAGAACCCGATAGTATAACTATTTCTGTTTTATAACGGCATTTACTGCCTTACCGTTTTCCAGCTTAATAATTTTATTTTCGCTGTACTTTCTTACAATATCATAATTATGTGTTGCAAAAAGTACAGCAGTTCCTCTTGAATGTATTTTCATCAGGATTTCAAGAATTTCACCGGATGTTTCCGGATCAAGATTTCCTGTTGGTTCATCCGCTAATATTAATATTGGTTCATTTAATAAGGCCCTCGCAATTGCTACCCTTTGTTTTTCACCGCCGGAGAGCTCATCAGGCATACTAAATCGCCTGTGCAAAAGACCAACATCAGTTAATGCATTATTGATTCTCTTTTTTATTTCTTTCCCGGATGTACTAGTTACCTCAAGGATAAAAGAAAGATTATCATAAATATTTCTGTCACGTAAAAGCTTAAAATCCTGAAACACAATACCCAGCTTTCTTCTTAAAAGAGGCAAATGTTTTGGCTTTATTGTTTTTGAATCAAAATCACCTACTTCCACTACACCGGAATGAGGTAAAATATTCATGTATACCATCTGAAGAACTGTGCTCTTTCCTGCTCCACTCTTTCCAATAAGAAAACTAAATTCACCGTGTCCAAGACTAAAACTCAAATCAGAAAATATTTGTTGATGTGAATAACTAAAATCTACATTATTGAATGATAACATCTTTATCCTGTTTTTTTTACAATAAATTGAAGTCGCTTAGAATCCGGCGTACCGTCTTTGAATGAAAAAGCTTCAAGACATTCTGTTACATATAATCCTGCTTTTTCAATCAAAATAAAATAATCATCAAAGCTATAAATTCTTTCTTTATGAATTTCTGTAATCTTTTCGCCATTTGCCAACTGAATTTCAAAAATATTTTTATGTATTTTATTCTTTTTATTATAATCGCTTTTTTGAGTAAAACTAATTTGCCCAACTTTACCCGCACGATTAGGTAGGGCTGAATGGGTTTTGCTATTTTTCTCCATTGAAACATCAAATGTGAAAATTCCATTTTCACTTAAAATAGCAGAAATTCCCTTAAACAAAGCCTTTAAGTTCTTTTTATATAATAGATAGTTAACACTATCGAAAGTAGAAATTATCAGGTCAAATTCACCGTTAAATGGAAGTCTTGTCATATCACAGCAAATTTTTGGTAGGGTAATTTTCTTATTTTTCTCCAGCATTTGAATGGAAAGGTCAGTAGCTATAATGTTTTTATATCTTTTCTTTAGAAATTTGGCAAGTTTGCAATTCCCTGATCCTAATTCCAGGACTCTACTTTTATTGTCAACGTATTTTGAAGCAATGTCATAAATATAATCTGACCAATAATCATATCTTACTGTGCTCATCAACTTATCATAAATCAGGGCTACAGTGTCATAATTATTTTTAGCCAGTGTTTTTCGCATTTTTTCTTCGATTTTTAATAATTATACCGGCATATCTAACAGCTTCAATAAAACTTGAGGGATCGGCGAGATTTCTTCCGGCAATATCATATGCCACTCCGTGATCCGGTGATGTTCTGATAATAGGTAATCCGGATGTGTAGTTTACTCCCCCGCCAAAGTTCAGCATTTTGAATGGAATCAAAACCTGATCGTGATACATTCCAATGACCATATCAAACTTTTGATACATCCTGTTAGCAAAAAAAGCATCGGGTGAAAATGGACCGGATAAGAACTGATTGTTTTTAGAACTTAAGATTGAAGGGTTAATAATCTTTTCTTCTTCAGTGCCTATTATTCCGGATTCTCCTGCATGTGGGTTTAATCCAAGCACCGCTATTTTTGGTTTATCAATATCCAGATCATTTCTAAGTGAATTAAGGACAACATTAAAAGTAGAATGTAAGTTTTTTTTATTGATAAGTTCCGGAACTTTCTTTAGTGGATTGTGAATTGTTACAAGTGAACATTTCATTTTTCTTGAAAGAAATGTCATAACAAATTCATCAGTGGAGGTCCATTCAGCTAACATTTCAGTATGTCCGGGGAAATTAATTCCCGCCATATTTATAGCTGTTTTGGATATTGGAGCAGTTACAATTGCATCAGCCTTTCCTTCATTTGCTAATTCAACTGCCATTTTGATAGCTTCAAAAGAAGTTTTACCGGAATTTTTAGTTGGGCTTCCCGGATTCATTTTTAAGTCTTTTAAAGGTAATACTGTTACAACAGAATCAGCGTCGTTCAATTTGTGGGAAATTTCATATTTGAATTTTGCTTTAGATAGCTTATAATATTTCTCAAAAACTGTCGGAGAACAAAGAAAGTAGTATTTAGAAGTGGATTTTTTTTTAAGAATTTCAAGAGTTTTAACAACTATTTCGGGGCCGATTCCATTAATATCCCCACACGTAAAGATAAATCTGTTTTTCATCCTTTGACTAACGGAAATTCTCCGGTGCCGTTTTTATCTATAAAAATGAAATTTAATTTTTCTTTCTTGTAAACCCATCTTTCAACAACCCGACCGTAATCATCAGAACTTCTTTCTATAAATGATGGTTTGCCAAACTTAATAAATATTTTTCCTCTATCAGTATCGGCTCCGTTTTTACCCGCAAGAGTAGTAAAGTTTCTAAGTGCAAAGTCAATTCTAAGATAATATTCATCCATTAATTCATTAAACTTGGTAGACGGAGTGGGGTCATATTTATCCCAAAATTTGTTTAAAGAAGCTTCGTAATTCTCTTTGCTGGTATCAAGAACTTTGCTTACAACTGAATCACTAGTCATATATTTCAAAGCTTTAATCGCAAATTCTGAATTTCGTAATGAAAATGGTTTATTGAACCAGACAACCTGTTTAAGATAAAAATCAGAATAGCGTGTACTATCTGATTTTGAAACTGATATTTTCAAGTCACCTACATTCAATTTTCCTGCAAAATTGTCCAATACAAAATTCTTGAATTGCTTTCTTCCCTGTTCATTTTTTATGATAATCTTTCCATCATGTTCCATCAAATCATTAGAAGAAATAAATGATTCAGTTACCGGTCCGTTAAATACAGTATCTCTATTGTTAGTTATTGTAACCTTTATTTTACTAATTGATGTATCCAGTGAAGGGAAGACTAATTTATACTGGTATTGGTCAAAAGGAACGAATCCTTCAAAGTTTGTAACCTGGAATACTTTTTCATTATTTAAGCTAATCTCTTTTTCATTAACTACTATTGGAAGAAGAAAATCCAGAAATTTGGAATTTAATTTTTTAATGCGGAAATGATTTAGTTTGGCTTCCTGCTCTGATTGTTGATCAGTAATTATAGGTACAAGGTCATATTCACGGTTGGGTAATTTAAATTGGATCAATCCCTGGGCATATAATTCGGGAGAATTAGTTTTAGTAAAGTCTCCAACAGAAATATTATCTTCTTTAATCTGTCTGGCAACAAACATTCCGCTGGTATCATATACCTCAACGGAAAGACTTAATGCAGCCTCATAATGGCTATTCTCTTTTACAAAAACCAGCTGATTATACGGTATTCTGTACAGATAGTTAATATCATCAAGACTATCACCCGGAATTACGTGGACAACAGCATAAAAAGGAATCTGACTGTGAAATGGAGTAACAGCAGGTCTCCGCTGCCTTTGAGCAAATGAGACGGACAGCAAAAGAATTACCAGAACAAAACATTTTTTAATTATCATATTACTCACAAACTTACATAGAATTTGTCAAAACTCAAGTTCAGTAAACAACATAAATTAAATGGATTCATCCCATATAATTGATCTAAACTTCAACTTAAAGATTCGAGTTTTAGATATGATTTAAGAAATAAAAAGTATTTCCCTTATTAGCTATTCATTGCACTGAGAAATTCTTTATTATTTTTTGTACCCCTGATTTTATCAAGCAAGAAGTCCATTGCTTCAACAGGACTGAAATCGCTCAATATTTTTCTTAAAATCCAGACTTTTTGCAAATCTTCTTCTTTCATTAATAATTCTTCTCTACGTGTGCCTGACCTGTTAACATCAATAGCCGGGAAAATTCTTCTATCACTAAGGTCACGATTAAGAACAATTTCCATATTACCAGTACCTTTGAATTCCTCAAAAATCACATCATCCATTCTACTACCGGTATCAATTAGTGCTGTTGCAATAATTGTCAAACTTCCACCGTCTTCTGTATTTCTTGCGGCTCCAAAGAATCTTTTCGGTTTGTGTAAAGCGTTTGAATCAACACCACCTGAAAGAATTCTTCCACTGTGAGGAACAACTATATTATGAGCACGAGCTAATCTTGTAATACTATCAAGTAGAATTACAACATCTTCATTTGCTTCAACAAGTCTTTTTGCTTTTTCTATAACCATATCAGCAACCTGAACATGTCTTTCTGGTGGCTCATCAAATGTAGAACTAATAACCTCAGCTTTGACCGAACGTTCCATATCTGTAACTTCTTCCGGACGCTCATCAATCAACAAGATTATCATTTTTACATCCGGATGATTACGGGTAATTGAGTTTGCAATTTTCTGGAGTAATACTGTCTTACCACTCTTTGGTGGAGAAACAACTAATCCCCTTTGTCCTTTACCAATCGGAGAAAGCAGGTCCATAATTCTCATTGAATATTCACCTGGAGCTGATTCAAGACTGATCTTTTTTGTTGGGTAAACCGGAACAAGGTTATCAAAAAGAGTTCTGCCTCTAATATTATCAGGCTCAAGACCGTTTACAGCTTCCACTCTTAACAGAGCAAAAAATCTTTCACCTTCTTTTGGGGGTCTTACCTGTCCACTTACATAATCTCCTGTTCTCAGACTAAATTTCTTAATCTGCGAAGGTGATACATAAATATCATCCGGAGAAGGCAGATAATTATAATCTGCTGAACGGAGAAATCCGTACCCGTCGGGGAGAACTTCCAGAACTCCTTTTGAGAATGTTAACCCGTCCTTTGAAGTCTGGGCTTCGAGAATTTTAAAAATAAGTTCTTGTTTCCTGAAATCGCTGTAACCTGAAATGTCCAGATCTTTAGCAATTTGATTCAGTTCAACAATTTTTTTGGATTTAAGTTCTGAGATATCCATTGGCATGATTGTCCTAATTAAAATGGTGAATTGTTATTTTAAATGATTTTTTGGTTAATATGATTAAACTTTTAATGGCTTTATATTCGGAAATGTGAATTATTCTTGAGGCTTACACTTACTAATTTAATTTACAAAACTAAATGATTATTAACTGGTGAAAGGGTCCCGAGGTTTAACCGAAACTTAAAAGGAAAATTAAATAATGTCAAGCTAATTTATTTTGCAGCCTTGATTTCACCTCTCCAAGAAGGTAAATACTTCCAAGAACAACGAGGCAATCATCAGGCGAGCTTTTCATAAATCCCAGTATATAATCATCAATATTTCTTTCAGCAGTTGCAGAAATACCTTTTTTACCTGCAACCCGAATCAAATCATCAATTTTAGCTGACCTTTCGTATTCTATTTGTGTAACACGTATTTCATCAAAATAAGTTCCTAAATCTCCTAGCATTTCTCCGATAGCCTTATCTTTCATTGCTGCAAACAATAAAGTTTTTTTACCGTATCCTTTGTAGTCTTTGCTGAATTCACTTAAAAAGCTTTTAATTCCATCAGGATTATGAGCAGAATCAAATATTATATCCGGCTGATTATGAAAATATTCATATCTTCCCTGGATACCTGTGTTATCAATTACATTCTTAATTCCTTTTTCAATATGTACATAATCATCTGAGATAAAAGTTTTAGAAATTACCAGTCCGGCAAGTGCGGCATTCAATTTTTGATAATTTCCTCTCAACGGCATACTAAAATCATCAAGTTCAATTTCTTCAGTATATAATTCAATTGAATCAATTCGATTGATAATATATTCTTCGAGCCTAAATAAATTGCAATTTAAATCTTTGCATTTTCTTTCAATTACATAGAAGGCCTGATCGGGAAGATTGCCTATAAATACCGGAACATTATTTTTAATTATACCAGCTTTTTCCATGGCAATCTTTTCTAGTGTTTCACCCAGAATGCTGGTATGTTCAAGACTGATAGACGTAATAACAACAGCTATTGGATCAAGTACATTTGTTGCATCTAGTCTGCCACCCAGGCCAGTTTCAATTACAGTATAATCAACTTTTTCGCTATAAAAATATTCAAAAGCAATGGCAGTTGTCACTTCAAAGAATGTAAGCTTCAATTCATCGATTTTTTTTTCGTGTTTTTCAACGAAATCAGCTACAAAATCATCAGGGACTTCCTTGTTACCAATTTTTATTCTTTCATTAAATCTTACAAAATGCGGTGAAGTATAGAGCCCGGTTTTATAACCAAATTCCATTAGCATACTTGCAAGAAATGCGGAAGTACTTCCCTTACCGTTAGACCCGGCAACATGAATTGTTTTTATTTTTTTTTGTGGGTTATCTAAATATTCTAAAAATGTGCGTGTGTTATCCAGCCCAAGCTTTATTCCGAAAGTATGGAGAGAAAATAGTTTATTAAGAGATTCCTGGATTGTCATAATTTAGATTTTATATGAGCCGGTTAGCTCTGATAATTTTGTAACACCGTATTTTGTACAGTATTCTTCGAGTTGTGTCAATATCTTCCCCGCTGCTGAAGGATCAATAAAATTTATAGTACCAAGTTGAACTGCCGATGCTCCAACAATCATAAATTCTATAACATCCTGCCAGTTCGATATTCCCCCAATCCCGATAATTGGTATATCAACATTTCTTTTAATCTCAAGAACTTTTGCAAGTGCTACAGGTTTTATTGCCGGTCCGGAAAGTCCGCCACTAATGTTAAATAATTTTGGTCTTTTTGTAAATATATTGAATGAAGTTCCAACAAGAGTATTGATGGCAGAGACAGCGTCGCCACCTTCCTTCTTAACGGCTTTTGCAAACTCCGATATATAGGAAACATTTGGTGATAGTTTAATAATAACAGGCTTATCAGTTACTGATTTAACCTTTTCTGTAATTTTTCCAACAGCTGAGACATCATTACCAAACTGGAGTCCGCCTTCCTTCACATTCGGGCAGGAAACATTTATTTCAAATGCTTTAATCGTCTCTTCCTGAGTCAGGATTCTTGTGCACTCAACATATTCTTCCAGTGTACTTGCGGCAATATTACAAATTAGTGGAACGTCATATTTTTTCAGGAAAGGGATTTTTTCTTTTAAGAATTCTTCAACACCAACATTTGCGAGGCCAATTGCATTAAGCATTCCGGCCGGAGTTTCAACTATTCTCTGTGGAGGATTTCCTTTTCTTGGTTTAAGACTTAAAGATTTAGTTACAATACCACCGATCTTATTTAAATCTGTAAATTCAGAAATTTCATTTCCATAGCCCACTGTTCCGGATGCAAGCATAATTGGATTTCTGAGTTTTAATTTCCCAATATTTACTGATAAATCTATTTTACTCATATAACAACATCTTTTACATTAAATACCGGTCCATCCTTACAAACCAGATAATATTTCTCAGGATGTTCTGTCGATTCAATTGGGCACCCCTGGCATATACCAAATCCGCAAGCCATTGCACATTCTGTTGATACTTCACAATTAATATTTTTGCTTAAACTAAAATCCTTCAGAGCACTTAACATTGCATTAGGGCCACAACCGAATATTTTTATCTTGTTTCCCTTAATATTATCAAATTCTTTCCTAAATAAATCGACCACCGTTCCTTTAAAACCTTTTGAGCCATCATCTGTAGCAGCGGAAACATTTTTCATACCGTATGTAATTACATCCTGGTAAGTCCTGCCGCCTATAAAAGAATGGATATTTTTATTCTCACTAATAGACCTTGTCAAAAAAGCAAATGGTGCTGCGCCCAATCCACCGGCAACAATTACTGCAGTATCATAATTATCTTCAATATTAAATCCATTGCCCAATGGCCCTAGGATGTCAATCATATCTCCTTTATGCTTCCTTGATAATAATCTCGTTCCTTCACCATAGATATTAAACATCAGGTAAATAAACTCTCCCTCAACATCACAAACACTGAATGGTCTGCGCAGCAAGGGATACATTGATTCAGATACACGAATATTCAGAAACTGACCGGGTCTAACATTATTTGCAATTTCCGGACTGTGGATTTTAAGAAGATAAATATTATGATCAAGTTCTATTGATTTTTCTACAGGAGCTTTAGTTATAAACAATCGTAATCCTAAATTAAAATAAATTTTCTAACAACCTGGTAATTTCGGCGGGTTATAAATAATTATATTTATTAACCTTCTTAATTTAAGTTTTTGTAATAACTAAATCAAAAAATCCGGTAGTGTCCTTATTTCATCATTTGCAAGCAAGAGCCTGGTTGTCATTCTGAATTTATTTCAGAATCTTAATAAAAAGCCGATCCCGAATCTAGTTCGGGATAAAAATAGAATAAAATTAGGACACTACGAAAAAATCCGGAGAACTGAAACGAGCAATCATTATTGGCTAATCTTTACGTTTTAACACAATCTTTTTCTCATCGTCTTCAACTTTCAGATCCGGTATTTGGGTAAATGCAATTCTCATAGGCGCAGAATATTTTGCTATATGTGAACCTCCAAAGTAAACAGAAGCATAACCATAGCGCCTGTTCAGGCCGTCTATTGCAGTGTAAAGAGATTTGTCTTTTTCAACCTGTTTATATGATTCAAGAACGGGAAGGGTTACATATTTCCCCTGTAAAAGATTAAACAACACAACACCAACAGCGGTAGGAGTATTTTCCAGGAAAGGATTTCTTTTCCACATGATATTCAGCGCCTCTATAAAATCAATGGTATTCTGGGTGTGGATAAAAGTTATCTTATCCTTCCATTTCATCCTCTTTTGCCGGTGCCAGGAATCTATGTAAGCACTACTTCTTTTTCCTGAATAACCGGGACCAGGTCCATAATCTATAGTGTCGTATGGATCTCTCTTAGTTTTATACCTAACTACAACACCGAGCGCACCGGCATAATAGCCAAGATAACGTAAACGCATTGCTGCTTTCTGAACCAGCCTGTGGAGCACTGCGTAAGCACTCTCGTTACTTTTTAACCTGGGCGGAAGTACATGAGAGTGCCCGATAGTAGAACGATGTGTAAGGGGGCGCGGGACATTTTTCCCTCTCAACTGGTCGTACATTCTTTCCCCTTCTATCCCTCCCCAGACTTTCCTGAGTAAATTCCTTTCCGCCTTACATAGATCTTCCATTGTGTAAATACCATTCCGTCGCAAACGGATTTTCATCTTTCTCCCAACCCCGGTAAGATCGCTTATATCAAGTTTATAAAGAGAATGCGGAAGGTCTTCAAAATCAATTACTACAAGTCCATCTGGTTTTTGCATATTGGTACCCGTTTTTGCAAGAAACTGGTTAGGTGCAATGCCGATTGAACATCTGAGAAATTCACCTACGTCTTCACTGATTTTTTTCTTTATAAGCAGTGCTATGTTAATTGCATTTTCACGCTTTCTTTCATTTCCTATCAGGCTGCAAACCATTTCATCGATTGAATGGACCTTATCTACAGGGAGGCATTCATTTACTTTTTCTACGAGTTTTTGGTGATATTGGATATAAATTTTATGGTTGGCCTCAACAAAACGCATACCCGGGCACATTTTTTTTGCATCCGATACCATAGTGCCGGTTCTTACTCCGTATGCTTTTGCTTCATAGCTGGCGGCAATGCAGCAGGTAGTCTCGGCCATAACAGGTAAAACACCTACCGGCTTATTGCGTAATTCAGGTTTGATTTGCTGCTCAACTGAAGCGAAATAGGAATTAAAATCTATGAATAAGTAATTTAATGGCATTTTCCAGATTTTTATTAAGTGAACAAATGTTCACTATCAACTAAATAAAAGAATTGGAATAAGTCAAGCGAGTCTTAACATATGGAGGGGAATTAAAAAAAAATATAGCAAAATCTTAAAATTAAAATGCTGTCTTTAGTTAATCGAAGTGATATGCATCAGCTAATTAAACAGCTTGAAAAAGAAAAGTAGATATTTGGGTGATTCATGGGAAAGTATCAGCTTTTCCCCGATTGTTCTAAATTAAAATTTAAATTTCTTTACTGTTTTCAATTTCAGTAATTTTATTCAATCTTCTCTGGTGCCTGCCTCCACCAAAATTTGTTCTCAGCCATGTTTCCATTATAGATTTAGCAGTTTCTTCACCAATAGCTTTTGCGCCTAAGACAAGAATATTAGCATTATTGTGTTCTCTGGCACTTTTTGCTGTAAATTCATTGTAGCAAGTAGCAGCACGAATTCCTTTTAATTTATTTGCAGTTATTGCTGAAGGATTACCGGTTGCATCTATAATTATTCCCCAGTCCACACTTCTTTCTTTTACCTTTTTTGCAACTGCATAAGCAAAATCCGGGTAATCACACGAGTTTTCATCGAATGTACCTACATCCGTAATTTTAAAACCTTTTTCTGTAAGAATTTTAGCAAGGATATTCTTTAACTTAAATCCTGTATGATCACCACCGATAGCAACACTTTTTGAAATGAGTGTTTTAATAATTCCATGGTCCCCTGCCGAGATTTGTTCAGCCTCTTCTTTTGAAATGACTTTTATTCCAAGATCTTTTATCCTGTCTTTTGCACCGGGTGTTAATAAATCTTCCGGTCCGATAGGAAGCATTTCGCCTCCTTCCTTAGAAAATTTAATAATATCAGGCTCAGTAATTAATTTTTTCATTCGAAATAAAATATTCTTATAAATATTTATTTAGCTTGTTTACTTTTAGATGCTCAACAATTTTCTTAACATTCTGGCTTTGATCTCTTCGACAAATTAG
>Ga0209919_1000221_pt1 | contig 29365 bp, 31 predicted proteins | sample SalPon2A_C_D2_MG_FD_185721 | JGI IMG/M metagenome (GOLD analysis project Ga0209919, IMG submission 185721) | Soil microbial communities from South San Francisco under conditions of wetland restoration - Salt Pond MetaG R2A_C_D2_MG (SPAdes)... | ecosystem: Environmental > Terrestrial > Soil >... | reverse complement strand
GATGATAAAAAAGAACGCCATATAACAGCGCAAACGCACGGGCTGGGGAGACAGGGAGATGTCGGGAAAGAAAGTGCTGGTGGTCCACTATGGGTCGCCCAGCGGACAGTTGAGCGAGGTCATGCGCAACCTGACCGCACCGCTCGACACCGCCGGGGACATCGAATGCCGGCACCTGGTGCTGCGCCCGAAAAAACCTTACCCGTTCCCCTGGCCGATCCTGCGCTTTTTCGACACCTTCCCCGAGTCGATTTACCTGGACCCACCCGAACTGGAACCACTGGACCTGGATCCGGACGAGCACTTCGACCTGGTTATCCTCGGCTACCAGGTGTGGTTCCTGTCCCCTTCGCTGCCCACGACCGCGTTCCTGAAAAGCCCCGAGGGCCGGGCCGTTCTCAACGACACCCCGGTGGTTACCGTGATTGCCTGCCGCGACATGTGGCTCATGGCCCAGGAACGCACCAAGGCACTGCTTGCCGGGTGCGGCGCCCGCCTGGTGGGGAACGTGGTACTGGTGGATGAAGCGGGGAGCATCGGCAGTTTCCTGGCCACCCCCCTGTGGATGCTGACCGGCAAGCGCGGCCCCCGATGGGGCGGCCTGATTCCGCGTGCCGGCATCAAGCCCGAACAGATTCGCGACTGCCGCCGTTTCGGGGAACGCATGGCGGCGGCGCTGGCGCAGGCGCAGGCGCTCGACTCCGGCCTGCTGCGCAACCTCGGCGCCGTTAAGGTAAACACCCGCCTGATCGCGACCGAAAAAGCCGCCCGGCGCAGTTTCCTCGCCTGGGGCGCCTTGCTGCGTGCCCTGGGCCGGCAAGGCTCATGGACCCGCCGGCCGGTGATCATGATTTATATTGTGTTTCTGATCGTACTGTTGATCACGGTGCTGCCGGCCAGTGCCCTGCTCAAAACGCTGTTCGCACCGTTGCTGTATCAGCGCATCGAGGCGCAACGGATTTATTTCAGCCAACCTTCAGGGGAATAACCCGGAACCCGACATGACCGGCAAGGCCTACATCACCAACCTCTCGGCTTTCATGCCCAACGCGCCCGTCTCCAACGACGAGATGGAATCGGTGCTGGGCATGATCAACGGCCAACCCTCGCGCGCACGGCGCATCATCCTGCGCTCCAACGGGATCAAGACACGCCATTACGTGCTCGACCCGGCAACCGGCCGGGCCACGCATACCAATGCGCAACTGACCGCCGAGGCCATTCGCGGACTCGCCGGCGAACGCTTCAGCCTGGACACAACCGATCTCATCGCCTGCGGCACCACCTTTGCCGACCAACTCGTGCCCAGCCATGCCAGCATGGTGCATGGCGAACTGGGCATTCCGCCCTGCGAGACCCTGGCTACCTCCGGGGTATGCATCAGCAGCACCTCGGCGATGAAATACGCCATGCTCGGCGTTGCCGCCGGCGAATTCCGACATGCCGTGAGCGCCGGTTCCGAAACGCCCTCCGTGGTAATGCATGCACGCAACTTCGAACCCGAAAGCGATGCCCAGATCGAATCGCTGGAGAGCAACGGGGCGATGGCCTTTCAGAAGGACTTCATCCGCTGGATGCTCTCCGACGGTGCCGGCGCCGCGCTCATCGAACCGCAACCGGCCCCCGACGGCCTGTCGCTGCGGCTGGAATGGATCGTGGAACGCTCCTACGCCAACGAACAGCCCGCCTGCATGTACGGCGGTGCGGAAAAACTCGACGACGGCCGCCTCAAGGGCTGGCCCGCCTACGATCCGGGGGAGTGGGCAGAGCGCTCGGTATTCACGCTCAAGCAGGACGTCAAGCAGCTCAACGAGCACGTCATGCACTACACCGTGGAGCGGCCGCTGCGCGAACTGGCGCAGCTGAAGAACCTCAAGCCCGAAGAGATCGACTACTTTCTGCCGCACTACTCCTCGCACTACTTCCGCGAGCGCGTGCACGAGCACATGGTCAAGGCGGATTTCGATATTCCCTTCGAGCGCTGGTACACCAACCTGTACACGCACGGCAACACCGGCGCCGCTTCCATCTACATCATGCTCGAGGAGCTGTTTCGTTCCGGGCGCCTCGAACCCGGCCAGCGCCTGTTGTGCTACGTGCCGGAAAGCGGGCGTTTCAGCACCGCCTGGATCCATCTCACCGTCTGCGGCCCGGACGGCGAGACCGCATGAAGAAAGAAGACGTGCCGCAGCACGACGCCAAGGCCTTCATGGGACACAGCAAGGTGCTGTATGCCGAAGACGCCGAGGGCCGCTACGTCAAGGAACCATGCAGCGGCTGGGAAGCCGAGGAAATCGTGCTCGAACAGGCTATCGCCGAGTTCGACCAACGGGCCGCCGACGCCTGGGAGCGGGCCCGGCGGGGCACGGGTTCGGCGCTGGAATATCACATGTACCGCGAACGCATGGATGTACTGCTGCTGGCGCAGAGCACGGGCTATTTCAAGTGGCGCGTACGCCGGCACCTGCGTTCCGGCGCATTCGCAGCGCTGCCCGCCGCCCGCCGCGAGCGCTACGCCGAGGCGCTCGGCAAACCCGCGGACGAACTCGACACACTCCCGGACCGGCCGTGAACGACGCAACGTGTTCGCCCGACATCGAGATCCCCTTCGACCACCAGCAAAGCGCGCACTGCGAAAGCGGTGCCATTTCCGCCCTGCTCCGCCACGGCGGCCTGCCGATCTCAGAGCCCATGGCCTTCGGCATCGCCGCCGGAATGACCTTCGCCTACCTGCCGTTCGTCAAGTTCGGCGGCTTGCCCCTGTTCGCCTATCGCATGCCTCCGGGGCAGGTCATCCGCGGACTGACGCGGCGGCTCGGCATCCGCATGCACACCGAAACCTTCAAGCAGCCCGCAGCCGGCATGCAGGCGCTGGATCGCCAGCTCGCGCAGGGCCGCGTCGTCGGCATCCAGACCTCGGCCTACTGGCTGACCTACTTCCCGCCCGACATGCGCTTTCATTTCAATGCCCACAACCTGGTGGTGTACGGCAAGCGCGGCAGTGATTACCTGATCAGCGATCCGGTCATCGACATCCGGGTCGAGTGCAATGAAAACGATCTGAAAAAAGCCCGTTTCACCCGGGGCGTGATGGCTCCGCACGGCCGGCTCTATTACCCGTTATCGATTCCGGAGCAACCGGACATGACGCGTGCCATCGTCAAGTCGATCCGCTTCACCACCGGCATGATGCTGCGCACGCCCCTGCCCATTCTCGGCGTGCACGGCATTCGCACGGTCGCCCGCAAGATCAACCGTCTGAATCCGGACGCCACGCATTACAACAAGCTCCTGCTGGGCCATATCGTGCGCATGCAGGAAGAGATCGGGACGGGCGGCGCCGGTTTCCGCTTCCTCTATGCCTCGTTCCTGCAGGAAGCCGCAGACCTGCTCGACAGGCCCGGGCTGGCCGCGATCGCCCGGGACCTGACCGAGGTCGGCGACGAATGGAGGCGCTTCGCCCTGCACGCTGCAAAGATGTGCAAGGACCGGATGCCGATGGATTACCCGCTGCTCGCTTCCCAACTGAGGCAGTGCGCCGAGAGTGAAGCGGCGATTTACCGCAGCCTACGCGCCGAGGTGAAGTAGACAACCGTCTCCGTCGTCACCGCCGTTGACCAGCAAAACGCCGCCGGTCTTCCCGTTCGCGATTTGATCCACGAACCAGGCGGCCTCGATGCTGTCGTGAAAAGGCAGCGGCAAGTGCGCGACATCGATAGCCTCCGGAATATTCCGGCGCAGCAGGTGCGCCACGCTCGGCCCCAGGCGCCGGCCCAGGCACACCACGGTGGATGCCCTCACATGCGAGGCCAGGTACGATTCCAGTTCTCCGGTCCCGCTGAAACGATGCAGGCCGAGCTCACGCTGCGGACTCGATTGCGCGGACGGGCCGAGCAGTATCCAGTGACTGCCTTCGCCCAGTGTCACATCGGCATTGACCTGCAGCCGCAGGCGCTGATTGTCGAGCGGCAACGGCGCCTCTTCCACCACCCCGACCAGCGCCTGCCCGACCGCCTCCGTGGCAAGATCCGTCAATGCGGTTTCGAGCGCCGCCTCCAGGCTTCGCCCATAACGGCTGACGAACAGGCTGGGGCCGCTCAGTTGCAGATTGTCAGCCACGTAGAAACCCGAGATGCTGCCCAGCGTATTGACGAAATTGAACGGCTTGGGCAACTCGCGCCCGCGCAACATCTGCTCCTGGACCCGGATGTTGCTCGTCAGCGGCCCGTGCGTCGAACCCATGTAAATGCCGCAATCCGCATGCAGCTTGACGCCCCGCACGCAGTGCGCCGAACCCACCAATGCAAGTTGAACGAAGCGGTCTATCCGCCGATAGGAGTGCCGGCAGATGTCCTCCAACAAGTCATTCAGCGACGGCAGCGCCTCGTCGTCGCGCAACGCGCCCAGGTAATGCGAGGCAGACAGCAGTGCCGCCTGCATTACGGCTGCTCCATGATCAGCACGGTGTTATTGCCGCCGAAGCCGAATTGGTTGAGCAGGTAATAGCCGGGACCCGCCGTTGTCTCTTCCGTCAGCGGCACCACGTTCAATGCTTCGTCCACCGTTTCGAATCCGGCGGCGGCAGGAATGAAGCCGTCCTCCAGCGCGCTTGCAAACAGCACCAGTTCGTTGAGTCCGCAGGCGCCCATGGTGTGTCCCAGCCACGGCTTGAGCGCACACACCGGCGGCATGGGGGAGAATACGCCATGCATGCCCCGGGCCTCGGCCTCGTCGTTGGTCACCGTACCGGTTCCGTGCGCCTTGAGGGCACGTATCTGAGCGGCCTCCACGCCCGCCATCCGCAAGCCACGGGCCAGCACCGCGGCAATGGAACTGCCGTCCGGATTCGCCCCCGTCACGCCGTGCGTGTCGCAATTGGAGGCGCCGGCCACGAGCCGGGGCGACGTCGGGCCCGGTTCGACATCCAGCAGCACCGCACTGATTCCTTCCCCCAGCACGATGCCCGTGCGCCGGGCATCGAAGGGGCGCACGGTATCCGCCATGAGCTGAAGAGCCGAAAACCCGCTCAAGGTCGTGAGGTTGGCCAGCTCGAGGCCTACCACCAGGGCCTGCCGGTAACGCCCCAACGCCAGGCTGCGTTGCGCCGCCAGCAAGGCATTGGCGGCCGAGGTACATGCCGTGTTCCAGGTGAACGCCGCGGCGTTGCTGCCCGCGGTTTCCCTCACGAGGGTGGCAATAACGTCGAAGCCGGTCAACCGCATCGGCATGGCGTGCCCGGGATCGTGCGCCAGTTCACGCGCGTAATGACTTTCTTCGCTGGCTATGGAAAAACAGGAAGAACCGATGAAGACCGGCAGTTCGCGGCGTTGCTTCACCGTCAGGCCCGCCGGCGCCAGCGCAGCCTCGACCACCGGCGGCAAGAGGCGCTTCATGCGTTCCGGATCGAGCAGATCGGCACCGTCGGCAATGCGGTAATAACTCAGTTCGAGCGGTTCGTCGAACATATCGAGAACCCGCTTGTCGCTGTTCATCCGCCCCGAGCGAAGCGCCGCCAGGCACGTGCTGCGATCCAGGCCCAGGGCGCAATTCAAGGCCATTCCGCGCAAGTAGCTCGTATTCATCGAAGACGCTCAGCGCTGGATGAAATCGGCCAGCGTGTTGATGGATTGCAGGGCTGCACGTGTCTCGTTGTTGCCGTCAATGCGCTTGCCGTAACGCTTCTTGACCGCGAGCGATATCTGCAGCGCGTCCAGGGAATCCAGGCCGAGCTCGCTGTCCTGCCCCATCAGGAGCACATCATTGTCGATAGCCTCGGGGCGAACGTCCTTTTCGCACTCTTCGATGATGAGCACCTTCAATTCCCGGGTCAATTGCTCCCTGTCCACACCTTCACCTCCTTCGGCGCCATCCCATGAAAAGTCCCGTGACCACGAGACAAGCGGTGCCGAACACGAACAATTCAAGCGCCGGACCTGCCACCAGGCCGAGTCCGCCGTCACGCAGAAAAACGTCCAGGAACCCGTCGAGGCCCCATGCCATCGGCGAATAATGACTCACTGCCTGCAGCGCCTGCGGCATGACAAAGCGCGGCACCATGATGCCCCCGAGCGCTGCCATCAGCAGATTGGCCACACCGGTGAAAATCGTCGCCTGCTCGCTGGTTGTCACCAGATTGGCCACCAGCAAAGCATAGGCCACCGCGGCAAAGCTTGCCACGACCGCCATCAACGCCAATGCCGGCCAGGAATGCCCCAATGTCAGCGCGTCGCCGCCGAACCATGGCACCACGAAGACTCCAACCAGGAGCATCGCCACCACTTGCAGCAAATTGACCCCGAGATAAGGCACCAGCTTGCCCGCCAATAACGTCATCGCCCCGATACCCATGCTGCGCAGGCGCATATAGGTGCCCTGCTGGCGCTCGCGCACCCACGTGGTGGACAACGGTATGGCTATGAAGAACATGGCGAAGAGCAGCCAGGCAGGAACATTCTGCTGCACCGAGGACGGAAACACGGTTTTGCCGCCGCGCGAATAGAGCGATTCGCTCACGAGCAACCGGTCCACCTCATCGAGACCGATCGCCGGCAGGGGAGGCGCGTCCTTGCCGCGCTGGTCGGAGAGCGCGTGCATGACCTGCTTCAGATACACCCTGGCCAGCACTTCGCGTACGCTGGACTGGAACAGCCGGTACACAGCGGCCGAGGCATCGGGCGTCGCCGTCATCCTCAGCGGAACGGGATTGTCGCTCGCCAGCGCGGCAGTGAATCCTCGCGGCACGACCAGCAGGAACCGGGCTTCACCCCGGCGTACGCGCGCCTTCAATTCCGGTTCGGCTGCGGTGGCCGGCAACGCACCGAATCCATTCAATCCCTGCAGGCCCTTGAGCAAATCGGCATCTGCAGCGCCGGCATCCCGGTTGAGCAGGTAATATTTGATGTGCACGCCGCTCTGCGCCGAAAACCGGTTCTGCAGCGCCAGCGACATGATCAGGATGAACACGGCCGGCATCACGAACAGCAGCACCAGCGCGTGCCAATCCCGGACCAGCAGCAGAGCTTCCTTCCTGATCAGATAGAGAAGGGTGCGCATGTCAGTCCCTGAGTTGACGGCCGGTGAGGTGCAGGAACAACTCTTCCAGGTCGGCATGACCGTAGCGCACCCGGCTCACGTCAAGTCCGGCCTCGGCAAGCCGCGCGAACAATCGTTGCAATTGCCCGGGCGAACAGTGATCGAGCGTCAGCTCGGCTCCGTTCACCTTCAGCCCTTCGTACTCGTGCAACGCCTCGGCCAGGGACCGCGGCGGCTCCCGCTCGAGACCGATGCTCAGTTGTCCGCCCCGTCCGCTTCCGAGCAACGCCTGCAGGTTCCCGCGCGCAACAAGCCGGCCCTGGTCGAGGATGCCGATTTCATCACACAGGGTTTGCACCTCTTCCATGTAGTGCGAGCTGTAGACCACCGTGGTACCCGCGGCATTGATGCGCCGGATGGCCTCCAGTATGAAACGCCGCGACTGCGGATCGATGCCGACCGTAGGTTCGTCGAGGAACAACAGCCGCGGCGTGCCCAGCAGGCCGATCGCCAGGTTCAGCCGCCGCTTCAGTCCGCCCGAAAGCCGTTCCGCCCGGATCATTTCGAATGACCGAAGGCCTGCCGTTTCCATGACTTCCGCAATGCGACCGGTCTCGCGCACACCCTGTACGCCGGCAAAAAAACGCAGGTTCTCCATCACGCTCAGTCGATCATAGAACGCGTACTCCTGGGGCACCAGGGCGGCTCGCACCGCTCCCTTCCCGCCCGCGATATCAATGCGTCCCGAACGCGGCGCCAGCAGCCCCATCAACAAGGAAACAAGCGTCGTCTTGCCGGAACCGTTCGGCCCGAGCAGGCCGAACAACCGGCCCGCCCCGATATCGAGGGAAAGCTCGCGAATGGCCTCTTGGGTACTGCCGGGATAGCGATAACTCAGCCGCTCGACGTGGATCATCGTGCCCAATCCTTCCCGTAACCCTGGTGTGTGATGCTTTTATCGCGGTTGCTGTCATGGTACACGAAGCAAGCAGCTTACGATCCGGCTCCGATTGCAGTCCACCTTGAATCGGTCTACCATGGAAGCGCGCTAATGACAGGAGGTTTCGCTCATGAAGCGTTTTCTAGTAACAGCAGCGTTGCTCGCGGTGGCCGGTGTATTGGGAGCCTGCTCCAAGCACGAGGGGACGACCGCGCCCCCCCCGGCACCATCGGCCGCAGCGCCGACGGGGAGCACACTGAACATGATGCCGTCCCATCCGATGACGGCGCATCCCGTGGTGCCCGCATCCACAGCACAAACCTCAATGAATGCCGCGACCGCGAGCACCGCATCACCCCCGGCCACTGGCGGAGGCCGTTAACCACCCAAGAGAAATCCTGACCGATACGAAGAAGCCCGGCATTGCCGGGCTTCTTTATTCTTTTAACGAGAATCCGCCGGGATCGCTCAGTTAAGCTGCGGGAAAGGCATCCCGCCGCCCGGAGGCATCCCGCCGCCCGGAGGCGCCCCGCCGGGCGGACCGCCCTGGGAACCGCCGCCCGCACCCGGTTCGTTGCCCCCCTGGGGACCGGCACGGGCCCCGAAATCTCCCTTGAGCCGGCTCAGGCCCGTCGCCGACAGCTTCATGCCGTACTCGTGCCCGGGATTGAGAATGATGCCGGTATCCTCGGCCAGCGACCCCACCACGTACTCGCCGGACAACTGCCCGGGATGGGCAAATTCGCCCAGGTCCGAGCTGATGCGTTCGGAATACTCGGGTGCCGTAAACAGCACCATGAGGTTGCCCATGTCGCCGGTCTCGAACAGCAGGGCGTTGGCCGACGTATCGAGGTTTTCCGGATCCATCGGCCGGTCGAACATGGCGTACAGAGGGGCTCGCAAAAGCGCCTGATACACGGTAATGACCGAAACCTTGCCCGTCTGCGCCCCGGCCAGAAGATATTCCAGCTCGGCGTTGGGGTCGAAGGTCGGCGGTGGCTGGTTTGCGGACTGCTGCCCTTCTTCACTCATGTCATGCTCCATTCAGGTTAATCGGTATCAAATTGCGGCGAGCGCCTGGTCCAGGTCGGCCTTGAGATCGGCGGGATCCTCGATGCCCACCGACAGCCTCACCAGGCCATCCTCGAAGCCGAGTGCCCGGCGTTCGGCCTCGGGCACCGCGGCGTGGGTCATGAGCGCCGGATGTTCGATCAGGCTCTCCACCCCGCCCAGACTTTCGGCCAGTGTAAACAAACGCACCCGTTCCAGGAAGCGGCGCGCGCCGTCCACGTCGGTATCCAGCATGACCGTGATCATACCGCCGAACCCGCGTTTCATCTGGCGCCTGGCCAGAGCGTGCTGGAGATGGCTGGGCAGGCCGGGGTAGATCACGCGTTCCACTTTCGCTTGCGATTCCAGCCAACTGGCGAGTTCGAGCGCACTGCTCGAATGACGTTCCATGCGCAGTGCCAACGTCTTCACTCCGCGCAACGCGAGGTAGGCATCGAAGGGGCCGGCGACGGCGCCGGCCGAATTCTGCAGGAACCCCACCCGCTCGGCTAATTCGCCGTTGGCGGACACCAGCACGCCGCCCACCATGTCGGAATGGCCGTTGAGGTACTTGGTCGCCGAATGCAGCACCAGGTCGAACCCGTGCTCCAGCGGACGCTGACTCCAGGGGCTCGCGAAGGTGTTGTCGCACAAGGCCAGGGCACCCACTCGGTGCGCCGCCTCGGCGACAGCCGTCAGGTCGGCCAGTTTGAGTAACGGGTTGGTGGGAGATTCCACCCACACCAGTTTGGTCTCCGCCGTGACGGCCTTTGTCAGCACGTCGGGGTCGGCGAGGTTGGCGAAGCGGAACCTGAGACCGGCGCTGCGCGCGCGCACCCGTTCGAACAGGCGCCGGGTGCCGCCGTACAAATCGTCCATGGCGACCACTTCGCTGCCACAGTCAAGCAGGTCGAGCGCGGTGGCGGCCGCGGCCAGCCCCGAGGCAAAAGCGTGCGCGCCGGCCCCGCCTTCCAGCGTGCACACCGCACGCTCCCACGCCTGGCGGGTGGGATTCTGGGTACGCGAGTACTCGTAGCCGGTGTGCTTGCCGGGCGAGGTCTGGGCATAGGTCGAGGCTTGAGAAATCGGCGGCATCACCGCGCCGGTCACCGTCTCGGGCGACTGCCCGCCGTGGATGCAGAGCGTGTCGAAGTGGACGTCGGCGTCGTGATCCATTAATGACCTCCGTTGCGAATCGAGGTGAGGTAGTCGGCGCGCGTCACCAGGCCCAGGAATTCGGCCCCGTCCTCGATCGCGATCGCCGGCTCGATGGTCAGGCGCTCGGCCAGCATCGAACGGGGTTCTCTCGCATCGAGGCGCGGGAAGCCCGCGTTCATGACACGTTTCACCGGTTGGTCGAAGCCCAGGTTTTCCTCCAGCACCGCGCGCAACAGATCGCCTTCGGTCACCGCGCCCACCAGGCGTCCGTCCTTGACTACCGGCACCTGCGAATAACCCCCGTCGCGCAGGCGGTCGTGCGCCGTCGCCAGGGTGTCGTCCGGTCCTACCGTCACGGTGGCATTCGCGCGGTGCGGGCGGGTCACGAGATCGGCGAGCGTGCCGGTCTGCGGCGGCGAGGCGAAGCCGCGCTCCATCATCCAGAAATCGTTGTAGAGCTTCGACAGGTACTTGGCCCCGGTGTCACAGCCGAGCGTCACCACGTTCTTCGGCTCGGTCTGCTCGCGGCAGTAGCGCAGCGCCGCGGCGATCAGCGTCCCCGAGGACGAGCCGAGCAGCAGGCCTTCCTTCTGCAGTACCTCGCGCGCCGTGGCAAAGGCTTCCGCGTCCGGGATCGTGTAGGCCGTCTTGACCGCGGAGAGGTCCGCGATCGAGGGAATGAAATCCTCGCCGATACCCTCGACCAGCCAGCGCTCGGCCTTGCCCAGTTTGCCCGTCTTGATGTAATCGGCCAGCACCGAGCCCTTGGGGTCGGCGAGCACGAACTCGGTCTGCGGCGAGGCCTTGGCGAAGTAGCGGCTGACCCCGGTCAGGGTGCCGCTGGTGCCCACCCCGAGCACCACGGCGTCGACCTTGCCGTCGAGCTGCTCGAGGATTTCCGGGCCGGTGGTCGCCTCGTGCGCCGCCGGGTTGTCGGGATTGCCGAACTGGTTGATGTAGTAGCCGCCGCGCTCTTTCGACAGGCGCTCGGCCAGGTCCTGGTAATACTCGGGATGGCCCTTCTGCACATCCGAGCGGGTCATGACGACCTCGGCCCCCATGGCCTGCACGTTGAAGACCTTCTCGCGGCTCATCTTGTCGGGCATCACGATGAGCAGCTTGTAGCCGCGCACGGCTGCCACCAGCGCCAGGCCGAGCCCGGTGTTGCCCGCCGTGGCTTCCACCAGCAGATCGCCCGGCTTGATGTCGCCGCGCTTCTCGGCGGCATCGATCATCTGCAGGCCGATCCGGTCCTTGATCGAGCCGCCGGGGTTGAGCGCCTCGAGCTTGATGAACAGCCGGCACGGGCCGGTATCGAGCCGGGCGGCCTCCACCATCGGCGTGCGGCCGATCAGCTCCAATACACTGCGGGCAACGGTCATCGCGGAAGGACTGTAATAAAGAGGCGTTATGTTATCAGGATGAATGCCGATGCCCCCCCGCTCACCCTGGCCTCGCTGCTGAAACAGGCGCGCGGGCAGCTTGCCGCTCCTCGCGAGGTCAACCTGCTGGTCTGCCATGCGCTCGGATTGTCGCTCGCCGCGCTGTATGCGCACCCGGACAAGCCGGTCGAGGCGGCGGCGGCGCAGCGATCCCTGGCCCTGATCAGGCGCCGCGCCTTGGGCGAGCCGGTGGCCTATATCACCGGCGAGCGCGAATTCTACGGGCTGGCCCTGGCCGTCACGCCCGCCGTGCTCATCCCCCGCCCGGAAACCGAACTGCTGGTGGAGCTGGCCCTCGAACGGCTACCCGCCGGAAGTGAATCGCGCGTACTCGATCTCGGCACCGGCAGCGGCGCGATAGCAGTCGCCATCGCCCACGCCCGGCCCCGTGCCCGTATCTTCGCCGTGGACCGTTCGCCCGCAGCGCTCGCCGTCGCCCGCGGCAATGCGTGTCGTCATGGTCTTGATAACGTCGCTTTCGTCGAAGGCGACTGGCTGGCACCGTTCGCCGGCGAGCGCTTCGACCTCATCGTCTCCAACCCGCCCTATGTCGCCGCCGGCGACCCGCACCTCGAGCAGGGCGACCTGCGCTTCGAGCCGACGCTCGCGCTGCCCTCGGGAGCGGACGGCCTCGACGACCTGCGCCGCATTGTCGCCGCCGCACCGCATCATTTGCGCAGCGGTGGCTGGCTGCTCCTCGAACACGGAGCCGAACAACAACCCGCCGTCCTCGACCTGTTGGCCACGCAAGCATTCATCCGATGCACCGGCCACCGCGACCTCGCCAACCTGCTCCGCGCTGTCAGCGCCGTTCGCGCCAAACCGCCACCGCAAACCGGAACCGCACCCTGAAAACCGGCCTTTCAGACCTTGTCTGCATGGCCCCCTATAGACCTGTGCAGTACGACTATCCATAATGAAATGATCCAATAACCATGATTCAGTTCAAGGGCGGGCGCATCGAATGAACAGGTTGTCCAGAATCATCAATACCAGCCGGCGCCGGGCCCGCGAAGGACACCTGGGACTCTGGCGGCAGTTGGGAGAGATGGCAGCACTGTACGCCCTGCATGGTTTGGGGCCGGGCTACTATCACCTTGCCGGGTTTTGGCGGCGCGATCTGACCTGGCGGGATAAAACGAGCCAGCTCACGGAACCTGAATTCCAGCGACGGATTGGGCGGTTAAACCCCGACCCATACCGAAAGCTCTCGCACAACAAACTAGCGGAAAAGGCAATCCTGAGCCTGTTCGCCATCCCCACTCCGCGATTCCTGGGGCGACTCCACGCCCGTGTCGGTTTGGATGCGTCAGGCCGCCCGCTTCGCAACGCTTTCGATCTCGCCCGACTGGCACGCGAGCAGCAGGTGGCGCGTCTGGTATTCAAGCCTCCGGAGGGCATGCATGGCAAAGGGGTGTATATTCCGGAGATCGAACACGGGCCGACCATGACCTTCCGCGACCCCGGCGGGAGCGATGCCCGAAGCGTGCAAGCCTATTGTGCCGAAACGCTCGAACTCGACAAGGGAGGGGACTTCCTCGTCGAGGAATACTTCGAGCAGCATCCCGTCCTGTCAGCGCTGAACCCCACGAGCGTCAACACGGTTCGTATCTGGGTGCTCGATCGGGGTTCGAAGGGACATCAGGTGCTTCTTGCCTTTCTGCGTATCGGTCGAGGTGGGCGGGTTGTCGACAATATACATAGCGGAGGGATCGCGGCGCCGATCGATATGGACACGGGACGCCTTGGTGCCGCCCGCGAGATAGAGCCGGATTTCGATCTTTATCCTCGCCACCCCGAGCACGGTGCACAGATAGAAGGCATCGAGCTGCCCTACTGGTCTGATGTTCCGCAGCTGGCACAGCATGCCTTGTCGGTATTCCCCGAATTGCGGTTTGCCGGCCTAGACGTGGCAATCGGTCCGTCGGGGCCTGTAGTCCTGGAACTGAACGTCCATGCTGAACGCACAGCGCAAGCAGTCGCCGACTGCCCCAGCAAATTGTTGCTGAAGACGGAATGATCAGGCGGACTTGAAACATAGCAGAACGCCTGACACCGGTGACCCGCAACCTGCGGGGAATCCGGCGTGTGCCCAAACCGAAAGTGGAAACCGGGTGGAGACAATGCCGACGTACGATCAATCGAGCATAAGCAAACTGGAAAAGGTACTGGCGCAGATCCCGCTGGCACACGCCATGCAGGTTCGCATTGCGCAATATGAAGCCGGTTGCCTGCGGCTCACGGCACCCGGCAAACCCAATAGCAATCACTTCGGCATTGCCTTCGGCGGGGCCATCCAGTGCCTGGGCACGCTCGCGGGATGGGGCCTGCTCTGGCTGGAACTGGGCGACCCCGCGCTGCGCATCGTCATCCGGCACACGGAGACCCACTTTCGCCAACCGCTCAGCGGTGAACTGGATGCCGTCGTCAATCGTCCCGAAACGACCCGCTGGGACGGGTTCTTGAAACGATTGGAACGCCGGGGGCAGGCCCGGCTGGACCTCACGGCACAGATCGGCGACGCGCAAAATACCGAGGGGGCCCGCTTCCATGGCCGCTACGCAATAGCACGCAATCCCGCCGGCTGAGTACCGGTTCAGTCGCCGACGAGTTTTTGTTTTAGCAGGCGGTTCACTTCGGCGGGGTTGGCCTTGCCCTGGGTGGCCTTCATGACCTGGCCTACGAAGTAGCCGAACAGTTTGTCCTTGCCGCCGCGGTAGTCGGCGAGCTGCGCCGGATTCTTTTCAATGACCTCATCGACGATGGCGGCGATGGCGCCGGTGTCGGTGATCTGTTTGAGGCCGCGTTTCTCGATCACGGTGTCGGCATCGCCCTCGCCGGCCCACATCGCCTCGAACACGTCCTTGGCGATCTTGCCCGAGATGGTGTCGTCACCGATACGGCGCAGCAGTCCCGCCAGGGATCCGGCATCGATTTTCGAATCGCCGATCGCGAGACTGTCGCGGTTGAGCGCGGCGGCGAGTTCTCCCATGACCCAGTTGGCGGCGAGCTTGGGTTCGCCGCCGAGCGACTGCACCACCGCTTCGTAGTAATCGGCCATCTCCCGCTCGGCGGTGAGCACGCCGGCATCATAGGCGGACAGGCCATGTTCCTCCATGAACCGCTCGCGGCGGGCCGTGGGCAGCTCTGGCAGTTCCTTGCGCACCGCCTCGATCAGATCCGTTCCCACCACTACGGGCAGCAGGTCGGGGTCGGGGAAGTAGCGGTAGTCGTTCGCCTCTTCCTTGGCGCGCATGGAGCGCGTTTCGTGGCGGTCCGGATCGTAGAGCCGGGTTTCCTGCACCACCGTGCCACCGGACTCGATGACGTCGATCTGGCGCTCGACCTCGAATTCGATGGCCTTCTCGACGAAGCGGAAGGAATTGAGGTTCTTGAGCTCGGCGCGGGTGCCGAACTCCTTTGCGCCGCGGCGGCGCACCGAGACGTTGGCATCGCAGCGCAGCGAGCCTTCCTGCATGTTGCCGTCGCAGATATCGATGTAGCGGACCAATGAATGGATCGCCTTCATGTAGGCCACCGCTTCCTGCGCCGAACGCATGTCCGGCTCGGACACGATCTCCAGCAGCGGCACGCCGGCACGATTGAGGTCGACGCCCGTCGAGTCGTCGAAATTCTCGTGCAGCGACTTGCCGGCGTCTTCTTCCAGGTGCGCGCGCGTGACGCCGATGACCTTTTCGCTACCATCGTCGAGTACGATCGTGAGCGTGCCCTGCTTGACGATGGGCAGTTCGTACTGGCTGATCTGGTAGCCCTTCGGCAGGTCGGGATAGAAATAATTCTTGCGCGCGAACACCGAACGGTCCGCCACCTCGGCTCCGATGGCAAGGCCGAAGCGCACCGCCAGGTGCACCGCCTCACGGTTGAGCACCGGCAGCATGCCCGGGTAGCCGAGATCCACCAGGCAGGCGTTGGTATTGGGCTCCGCGCCGAAGGTCGTGGAGGCGCCCGAGAAAATCTTGCTGCGGGTCTTGAGCTGGGCGTGGATCTCGAGCCCGATGACCGTTTCCCAATCGCCGCTCATGACGCAAAGCCCTCCGGTACCCGGGTATGCCAATCCGTTGCTTGTTGATAGTGGTGCGCCAGGCGCAGGATCCCGGCCTCGTCGAAGGCGCGACCGATGATCTGCAGTCCGACCGGCAACATGCCGTCAAAGCCCATCGGCACCGAGCACGCGGGCAGGCCGGCCATGTTCACGCCGATGGTGAAAATGTCGTTCAGGTACATCTGCACCGGGTCGGCGGTCTTCTCGCCGATGGCGAAAGCCGCAGTCGGCGTGGTGGGTCCGATGAGAAAGTCGTAGGTCTCGAACGCCTTGCGGAAATCGTCGGCGATCAACTGGCGTACCTGCTGGGCCCGCAGGTAGTAGGCGTCGTAGTAGCCGTGCGAGAGCACGAAGGTGCCGATCAGGATGCGCCGTTTCACTTCGGCGCCGAACCCTTCGCCGCGCGAGCGCTCATAGAGATCGGCAAGGTCCGCCGGGTTCTCGGCCCGGTGCCCGAAACGCACACCATCGTAGCGCGCAAGGTTGGAGCTGGCCTCGGCCGGGGCCACCACGTAGTAGGTGGGCACGGACAATGCCAGGCTCGGCAGCGAGGTTTCCTCGACCGTGCAGCCCAGTGCCCCCAACTCGTCGGCGGCCGCGCTGAAGGCGCTGCGCACGCCCGGCATCACGCCTTCGGAAAGGAACTCCCGGGGGATGCCGACACGCCGGCCCCGGATGTCCTCGCCGAGCAGCGCCGCGTAATCCGGCACCGGCTCGTCGACGGCGGTGGAATCATGCTCGTCGAACCCGGCGATGGCGCCGAGCACGTGCGCCGCGTCCTCGGCGCTCGCGCACAGCATGCCCGCCTGATCGAGGCTGGAGGCAAAGGCCACGATGCCGTAGCGCGAGACCCGCCCGTAGGTCGGCTTGAGGCCGGTGATGCCGCTGAGCGCGGCCGGCTGGCGGATCGAGCCGCCGGTATCGGTGCCGGTCGCATACGGCACCAGCCGCGCGGCGACCGCGGCCGCCGAGCCGCCGGAGGAGCCACCCGGCACACAGCTGGCGTCCCACGGGTTCTTCACCGGCCCGTAGTAACTGGTTTCGTTGGACGAGCCCATCGCGAACTCGTCGAGATTGGTCTTGCCGACCATCACCGCACCCGCCGCGCGCAGTCGCGCCACCACAGTGGCGTCGTAGGGGGGGACGAAATCGTCGAGCATGCGCGAGGCGGCCGTCGTCTTTACGCCTTCGGTGCAGAACAGGTCCTTGTGCGCCATGGGAATGCCCGTGAGCGGCCCGGCCTCGCCGCGGGCAATGCGCTCGTCGGCCGCCCGGGCCTCGGCCAACGCCCGCTCGCCGTCCACCGTGATGAAGGCGTTCAGTGCCCCGCCATGCACCCCGATGGCGGCCAGCGCCTGTTCGGTGAGCGCCACGCTGGTGGTTTCACCGCTCGCCAGGGCGGCCGCCAGGGTCTTGATGTCGCCGCCGCTCATGCCGATTCGATCACTTTGGGCACCAGGTAGACCCCGTCGTGAGTGACCGGCGCATTGCGCTGGTAGCGCTCGCGGTCGGGAGACTCGGTAACCGCATCCTCGCGCAGGCGCTGGGTCAGGGCGAGCGGGTGCGCCATGGGCGTAATCCCGGCCACATCGACCTCGCTCAACTGATCGACCATGGCGAGAATATGCTCCAGTTCAGTGCCCAGCGAGCGGGCGGTGTCCTCATCCACGGCGATGCGCGCCAGATGCGCCAGGCGCCTAACGGCGGTCGAATCGAGTGCCACAGTTTCCATTCCGCGTGAAATAATCGATTTATCGTAACAAAAAAAGCGATTTTCCCTTGCGTCCGGCGTCGTGGATTGCTAGATTAGACGGCTTATTACGGCCACTATCAAACGAGCCTCTTATCATGTTGCGCAAGCTTCTGGGCGCCTTCTCCAGCGACCTGTCCATCGACCTCGGCACCGCCAACACCCTGGTGTACGTGCGGGGCCAAGGCATCGTCCTCAACGAACCCTCCGTGGTTGCGGTTCGTTTCGACCCCAAACGCGGCAGCCGGGTACCGGAAGCCATCGGCAGCGAGGCCAAGGCAATGCTCGGACGCACGCCTGGCAACATCAGCGCCGAACGTCCGCTGAAGGACGGCGTGATCGCCGATTTCACGCTCACCGAGCAGATGCTCAAGCATTTCATCCGCCGTGCCAACAGCAACCGCTACTTCCGGCCCAGCCCGCGGGTGCTGGTCTGCGTGCCGCACGGTTCGACGCAGGTCGAGCGCAAGGCGATCCGCGATTCCGCCGAGGGAGCCGGGGCACGCAAGGTCTACCTGATCGACGAACCGATGGCCGCGGCTATCGGCGCCGGCCTGCCGGTGGGAGAACCGCGCGGCTCGATGATCCTCGATGTCGGCGGCGGCACCTCCGAAGTCGCGGTGATTTCGCTGAACGGCATCGTCTACGCCGCCTCGGTACGCATCGGCGGTGATCGTTTCGATGAAGCGATCATGAACTACGTGCGCCGCAACTACTCGATCCTGATCGGCGAGGCCACCGCGGAGCGCATCAAGATCACCATCGGCTCGGCCTTCCCCGGGCGCGAGGTGCTGGAAATGGAAGTCAAGGGACGCAACCTGGCCGAAGGCGTGCCGCGCAGTTTCGTGCTCAATTCCAATGAAATCCTGGAAGCGCTGCAAGAGCCGCTTTCAGGCATCATCGGCGCGGTCAAGCAGGCGCTGGAGCAGACCCCGCCCGAACTCGCAGGCGACGTGGCCGAACGCGGGATGGTGCTGTCCGGCGGCGGCGCGCTGCTGCGCGATTTTGATCGGCTGATCGCCGAAGAAACCGGCATCCCCGTGATCATAGCCGAGGACCCACTCACCTGCGTAGCCCGCGGCGGCGGTCGTGCACTGGAACTCATTGACGAGCACGGACCTGACCTGCTCGCGCTTGAATAAAGGGATCTCCGAGGCGGTCGCGTGAAATTCACACGCGAGCACCATCTGTTTCACGCCACCTCGCGTGGCCGTGCCCTGCGTACGGCACTGCTCATCCTCGCCGCCATCGCCCTGATGGCGCTCGACAACCACTATCTCGCGCTGCGCCACGTGCGTTCGGCGCTGCTCGCGGTGGTCTACCCGGTGCAGTGGCTGGTCAACGAACCCGGTGCGCTGGGCCGTACGATGGCCTCGGACCTGGCCTCGCACCACGCCCTGCTCAAGCGCAATGCCGAACTGGAACGCAAGCTGATCCGTGCCCGTGTCGACGTGGCCCGCATGGACGCCCTCAAAGAAGAAAACCGGCGTCTGCGCCTGTTGCTCAACGCCGTGGGCCGCATGCCGGGCCGGGTCGTCGCCACCAGTATTCTCACGGTCGACATGAGTCCTTTCCAGAGCCTGATCACGGTCAACGCCGGCAAGAACTACGGCGTACACCTGGGCCAACCGGTCATCGATGCCGACGGCGTGATCGGGCAGATCACCCACATCGGCCCGTTGCAATCGCAGATCATGCTGATCACCGACCCGGCCAGCGCGATTCCCGTGGAAATCGGGCGTACCGGCCTCGCCACGCTCGCGCTCGGCACCGGGCAGCTCAATGTGCTCTCCCTGCCATATCTCCCGAACAGCACCGATATCAAGCCTGGCGACCGTCTCGTCGCATCGGGATTCGGCGGACGCTATCCTCGCGGCTACCCGGTGGCCGTGGTCACCGCGGTCGAACCGCAGGCGGGAGAGCCTTTTGCGCACGTATCGGCGCGACCGCTCGCACGCCTTGGCCGGGAGCATGAAGTATTGCTTTACTTCACGGCCAAACCCGATATGGAAAACACACCATGAAGCCGCGTTGGCCGGGCAGCGTATTGACCATCGCCATCTCGGTGGTGGTGGCGCTCGTGCTCACGATCATCCCGCTGCCTGGCTGGGGCGAAGCACTGCGCCCGGCCTGGGTCGCACTCGTCGTCTTCTACTGGGTACTCGCCCTGCCCGAGCGTTTCAATGTCGGTTGGGCCTGGCTCATCGGCCTGCTCATGGATGCACTCACCGGCAACCTGCTCGGTGCCCATGCGCTGGCGCTGGTGCTGGTCGCCATGCTCGCCAGCCGCTGGCATCTCAAGATGCGCATGCATCCGTTGTGGCAGCAGAGCCTCGGCGTCGGTCTCGCGCTCCTTCTCTATACCGTGCTGCTGTTCTGGATCGGGGGTATCGCCGGGCACATGAACCGCCCACTCGTACGCTTCCTGCCGGTCGCCATCAGCGTCCTCATCTGGCCCTGGGTGTATGCCGTGCTGCGCCGCGTGCGCCAGCGTTACATCCCTGCCTGACATGCCGCGCTTCAGTCCCATCGGTTTCGACCACCGTCACTTTCAGCGCCGACTGGTCCTGATCGCCATCATCGCCGGCCTGCTCGGAGGCGCGCTCATTGCGCGGATGGCCTGGCTGCAGCTGATCGAAGCCTCGCACTACACGGCACTGGCCCGCGGCAACCGCATCCGCGTATTACCCATCGCCCCGACCCGCGGACTGATCTATGACCGCAACGGCACACTGCTGGCGGAAAATCTGCCCGCCTACGAACTGACACTGACGCCCGACCAGGTGCCTCACATCCGGGCCACGCTCAAGCGTCTTGGCACGCTCGTCGACCTGACACCGAACGACCTGAAGAACTTCGATCATCTGCGCCAATTGAAAAAGTCTTTCCAGCCCATCCCGTTGAAAACCGACATCACCCCCGATGAATTGGCTCGCTTTGCGGTCAACCGCCAGGACTTCCCGGGCGTCGACGTACGCGCCACGCTCAAGCGCTACTACCCCGGAGGCACCGATGCCGCTGCGGTCGTCGGCTACGTCGGGCTGCTCAGTGCCCAGGATCTGCAACGGCTCGATGCCAGCGAATACCGGGCCAGCGCGCATGTGGGTAAAACCGGCATCGAGCGGCAATACGAGAAAATGCTCCACGGCAAGGTCGGTTACCGCCAGGTCGAAGTCAATGCCAGCGGACGCATCCTGCGCACCGTCAGCACCACGCCGCCGGTGCCCGGTAAAACCCTCTACCTCACCATCGACGACCGGCTGCAGAAGGCGGCGTTCAAGGCGCTCGACGGGCAACCCGGTTCGGTCGTCGCCCTCGATCCCCGCACCGGTGCGGTGCTGTGCCTGGTCAGCTCTCCCGGTTATGACCCGAACCAGTTCGTCAACGGCATCTCGACCAGAGACTACCAGTCGCTGCTGAACCGCCCCCATGATCCACTGGTGGACCGCGCCCTGCGCGGCCGCTACGCGCCGGGCTCGACCATCAAGCCGTTCATCGGCCTCGCCGCCCTCTACTACGGCATCATCAAACCGTCGTCTACCATTTACGCCGGACCCACTTTCACTCTGCCGAATTATTCCCACGTCTACCACAACTGGGATCCTTACCAGCACAGCGAACAAACGCTGCAGCAGGCCATCATGCGCTCCACCGATACGTTCTTCTACCAACTCGCGGACGAACTCGGCATCAACCGCACTCACGCCTTTCTCAAGCGCTTCGGGTTCGGCGTCAAGCCCCCGATCGACCTGCCGGGCGTACTCGCCGGGATCAATCCCTCGCCGGCATGGAAAATGAAAGCGCGAGGCAAACCCTGGTACCGTGGCGAGACCATCAACAACGGCATCGGACAGGGCTACTTCCAGGTCACACCGCTGCAGCTCGCCTGGGCTACCGCAACGCTCGCCGCACACGGCAAGCATCTGCGCCCTCACGTGCTGGCCTCCTCAATGGACCGCGCAACCGGCCAGCGCACCCCGACCCTGGACCAGTCCCTTGACACGATCACCCTGCCCCAGCCGGCAGACTGGAACTACATCCTCAATGCGATGCACGAAGTGGTAGCCAACCCGCGCGGCACGGCACACAGCATCGCCCACGGGCTCGATTACCCGCTGGCCGGCAAGACCGGCACGGCCCAGGTCACCAGCGTGTATCACAGCGATTTCGCGCCCGAACAGAACATCCCGTGGAAGCTGAGGGACAATGCCTTGTTCATTGCCATAGCGCCCATCAAGAATCCCACCATCGCCGTTGCCGTCGTGGTCGAGCACGGCGGCGGCGGGGCCAGTGCGGCCGCTCCGATTGCCCGCAAGGTCATCGATGCGTGGATGCACGGCGACGACAAGCCGGAAACCTCGGGAACGCCGAAATGACTCTCGCAGAAACGCAAAAACGTCTGGCAATAGAAGAAATCATCATCCTATGCAGCTTTGCGTGCCGGCAAAAAATTTCCCTTCGCGTATGCGCGACAGCTCCGGGGCGCCATGTTTCGTAACCGCATCGACCGCCCGTTGTTCACTGCGCTGATCCTGCTCGCGCTGGCCGGACTGGTGGTGCTCTACAGCGCGAGCGGCGGCGACTGGTCCCTGGTCGGCAAGCAGGCGATCCGCGTCGCAGTCGGGTTTGTCCTGATGATAGCCTTCACGTTCACGCCGCCGCGCTATTTCCGCATCGTCGCTCCGTTCTTTTATGGAGCGACGCTGCTGCTGCTGCTCGGCGTGTTGGTGCTGGGCGCGGCCGGCAAGGGCGCCGTCCGCTGGCTCGATTTCGGCATCGTCCAGTTCCAGCCCGCCGAATTGATGAAGGTTGCCCTGCCCCTGACCCTGGCCGCCTTTTTCCACGACCGCTCGCCACCCCTGCGCTGGCACCCCGTGCTCATTGCCCTGGTCATGATTGCCATTCCCGCAGCACTCATTGCCATCGAGCCCGACCTGGGCACGGCCATTCTGATCCTCGGCGCCGGGGCCTGTGTACTGTTTCTTGCCGGCATGCCCCTGCGCTGGATCATCGCGCTTGCCGTCGTTATCGCTGCCGCACTCCCGTTGGGATGGCATTTCCTGCACGATTACCAGCGCGAGCGCCTGCTCATCTTTCTCAACCCCCAGAGCGACCCGCTGGGCGCCGGCTACCACATCATCCAGTCCAAGATCGCGATCGGTTCCGGGGGCCTGTTCGGTCAGGGTTTTCTCGGCGGCAGCCAGGCGCAACTCGATTTCCTGCCCGAACGCACCACGGATTTCGTTTTTGCCGTGTTTGCCGAACAATTCGGCTTCGCCGGAGTCATTGCGCTGCTCGCGCTGTTCGCCTTCATCATCGGGCGTGGCTACGTGCTGGTATCCCGCACCCATACCCGTTTCGGCCGCCTGGTCACCGCGGGAATGATCACCACCTTCCTGCTCTACGTGATTATCAACGTGGGCATGGTCGCCGGACTCGTGCCCGTCGTGGGGGTCCCGCTGCCGCTGGTGAGTTATGGCGGTTCCTCGGTCGTGACGATATTGGCCAGTTTCGGTATCCTGCTCAGTATCGCCGCCCATCGCCGCCTGATCGACACATGAAATCGTTTGCCCTGCTTGCCGCCCTTGGCCTCGGCCTCGCGCTGAGCGCCCCCGCCCGGGCCGTGGACATCCACCAGCCCGACGTCCAGTCCTTCATAGACCACATGGTCGAAACGTATCACTATCCCCGCAAGAATCTGGATCGCCTGCTCGCCAAAACCGAGATCAGCGACAAGCTGATCGACGCTCTCAACCATCCGGCCGAAGCCAAGCCATGGTACGAATACCGCGCCATCTTCGTGCGGCCCGCGCGGATCAAGGCCGGACGGCTGTTCATCGAACACCAGGGCAAGGCCCTGGGCGCGGCACAGAAAGCCTACGGCGTACCGCCCGAGATTATCGCCGCACTGGTCGGGATGGAAAGTTTCTACGGCGAGCACGAAGGCTCGCATTCGGCATTGGAAGCCCTGGTCACCTTTTCCTTCGGTTACCCGCGTCGAGCCAAATTCTTTCGCAGCGAACTGGCCGCCTACCTGATCCTGTGCCGCGACAATGGATTCGATCCTACGCAACTCAAATCCTCATATGCGGGCGCCTTGGGCGCCGGTCAGTTCATGCCCTCGAGCTATCGTCACTACGCCGTGGACGCCGACGGTAACGGCAGCGACCTGTTCGGGAGTTGGAACGACATAGCCGCAAGTATCGCCAACTATCTCGTCAAACATGGCTGGCGTCGCAATCAACCGGTGGCGGCACCCGCCGCATTGCCCGAAGACCTCGATCCATCGACGTTGCTTGATCGCCAGCTCACGGCGCACACGCTTCACCAGCACGGCGTTGCCTTCGAAGCCCCGGTGCCCGCCACAGCTCCGGTGCGCCTGATCCGTGTCGAGCTGCCTCATGAACAGTACCGTTACTGGGTCGGGTTGCCCAATTTCCTGGTTCTGATGACCTATAACCGCAGCCCGCTCTATGCGCTGGCGGCCACGCAACTGGCCGCAGCACTGGAGACTGCGCCGGAAGCGGAATCCGCCGCAAACGCACGCCCCGCCGACCCGCGCTGAGACAACAGGACGTGGCGCGCCCTGTCATCAGTCGCTCTCTCGCGCTGGCCCTTGTCACGGGAAGCATGATCGCACTCGCCGGCTGCGCGAGCTTTCCGCATCACGGCACCCGCAACCTCGGCCCTCCGGCGACCGGGAAACCCGCCGGCCCCTGCCATCCTTCCTCCACGCAGGCCGGAATGAGCTACGTAGTCTTCGGCAAACGCTACCACGTACTCGACGACGCGCATGGATACGACGAGCGCGGCATCGCCTCCTGGTACGGGCCCAAGTTCCATGGCAAGCTGACCTCGAGCGGCATGACCTACGACATGTATGCCATGACCGCGGCGAGCAAGGTGCTGCCGCTGTGCACCTGGGTCAAGGTCTCCAACCTGGAAAGCGGCAAAAGCGCTATCGTCCAGGTCAACGACCGCGGCCCCTTCGTGCGCAACCGCATCATCGACCTCTCCTTCGCGGCGGCCAAGGCACTGGGGGTCGTGCACAACGGCACGGCGCTGGTGGAAGTGCAGGCCATCGCCAACCCCTCGATCCAGCCACCGAAGGACATCGCCAAGGTCAGCCAGAGCTACCCGGTGAAAAAGCTCCATCATCGCGCCCGGCTGTACGTGCAGCTGGGCGCCTTCGCCGAGCACGACAACGCCGAACGGCTGCGCGCGCACATTCTGCTGCGCCAGCTGGGCACCGTCACCGTTTCACCCAAGCGGGTCGGCGGCCGGACGCTGTACCGCGTGCTGATCGGGCCCTACAGCAACGTGGAGCAGGTGGACACGCTCACCGCCCGCCTCGAACGGCTGGGCTACAACGACACCGAAGTCGTCATCGAATAACGGGCTTCAGCCCAGCGACAGTGGCGCGGCCACGGACCCCAGCGAGCGGCGCTCGGCGCCTGCTAAAATCCCCTCATGCCGGATGCCCTCCCTACCGCCCTGCTCGACGGCGAGTTGATCGCGACGTCGGACGCCCGCGTGTCGCCGCTCGACCGCGGTTTCCTGTTCGCCGACGCGGTGTACGAAGTGGTGCCCTGCTACGGCGGCAGGCCGCTGCGCCTCGATGCGCACCTGGAGCGGCTGGCAGCTAGCCTGGAGGCGCTTGGCCTGGGCAACCCCTATCCCGCCGAGCGCTGGCGGGAACTGCTTGCCGGACTCATCGAGGCCAACGGCAGCGGCGACCTCGGCGTGTACCTGCAGGTGACGCGCGGTACGGGAAAAGGGCGCGACTTCCTACCGCCGTCCGGGATAGAACCGACGGTCTTCGGGTTTGCCTGGCGGCTGACCCCGCCCACGACCGGGCAGCTCGAACGCGGCCTGGCCGGCGTCACGCTGGAAGACATCCGCTGGCTGCGCTGCGACATCAAGTCCACCGCCCTGCTGGCTGCGGTAATGCTGCGTCGCGAGGCGGCGGAGAAGGGTGGCGACGAGGCCATCCTGTTGCGCGACGGCCACCTCGCCGAGGGATCCTCGAGCGCGGTCTTCACGGTCAGGGACGGCAAAATTGTCACCCCACCGGCGAGCCGCGAGCGCCTGCCGAGCATCACCCGCCAAGTAGTAGGCGACGTGCTGGATGCGCTCGACCTGCCGCTCGAGGAGCGCGAGATTCCCGCAAGTGAACTCGCCGGGATGGACGAGATCTGGATCGCCAGCGCCACCCGCGAGGCCTTCGCGGTCACACGGCTCGACGGAAAGCCCGTCGGCGACGGCCGACCCGGGCCGGTCTGGAAACGCGTGTACGATGAATTCCAGGCGCTCAAGCAACGCGAGTGCGGTGAATGAACGAGCCAAAGAATCCGGCCGAGGACTACCCGCAGCGCGTGCCGCTGAAAGTCGTCGGCGACAACGGCGACGCCCTCCGCGATGCGCTCAACATGGCGCTCGCCCGCCACCTGGAAGAAGGCACCACGGTAGAGTTCGAGATCCGCGAGAGCAGCGGCGGCAAATACGTGGCACTTACCGCGATCTTCGTGGCCGACAGCCGTGAGCAGTTGATCAACGTCTACACCGAGCTCCGCCAGTGCGAGGCCGTTCGCTTCCTGCTGTGAAATCAAGACTGACCACAGAGCGCACAGAGAACACAGAGGCCGTTATGAAGCACCTTCACGTTATGCACCACTGTCGCCAGAACAGACATGAAAATTACTCCTTCCTGTCGATTCCCGCGGGCGCGGGAATGAGGGGGAAAGCTCTCAGTGGCCTCCGTGATCTCTGTGGTAAACCCGCATTACCCCGCCCTTCCCACGGAGGCCGGTATGGATATTGAAATCCGCCGCCTCGGCCGCGTGCCGTTCGAGCCGACTTGGAGGGACATGCAGGTCTTCACCGACGGGCGCGACGAGGACACGCCCGACGAGATCTGGGTGCTCGAGCACGACCCCGTCTTTACCCTGGGCCTGGCCGGCAAGCGCGAACACGTGCTCGCGCCGGGCGACATCCCCGTGGTGCACATCGACCGTGGCGGGCAGGTCACCTACCACGGCCCCGGCCAGCTCGTGGTCTACCCCTTGCTCGATTTGCGCCGGCGCCATCTCGGACCGCGCGCCCTGGTCAGCGCGCTGGAGCAGGCGACGGTCGACACGCTCGCAGACTGGGACGTAGACGCCCACGCCCGCCCCGATGCGCCGGGCGTCTACGCCGGTGAAAGGAAAGTCGCCTCGATCGGGCTGCGCGTGCGCCGCGGCGCGAGCTACCACGGCATTGCCATCAACGTGGACATGGACCTGGAGCCGTTCACCCGCATCAACCCCTGCGGCTACGCGGGCCTCGAGATGACCCAGGTCTCCGAACTCGGCGGCCCATCCGAACTCGACGCCGTCGCCAACGTCTTCCTAGCACACTTCCGTAGCCGCCTGACCTAACAACCCCTGTTTCAGATGCAGGTGAACACGGATTGAAATTTCGACTTGGCGAAATAAGTCAGCTATAGTCCTCCTGATCCCCATTTCAGTCCACTGCCTTGAAACACTTTATATTGCAGATGTTTTACGGCTTGCACGCAGGAATCTCCCGACGCCATAGCATTGTCATCATATGGCCGGAAAGATTCCACCCATATTGCCCGCACCTTGAAAGCGGGACCATGACGAACGGCTCCGATCGTAAGCGCAGCGCTGATAGGTATAAGCAATAGCCCATTGGCTCCCAACTCCGCAGCCTGCTTCCTAAGCATGTTTATCCATCGCATGTTGAATTGATATGACGAAAAATTCCCTAGCTTGCTGCCGTCCAAGTTGGCCACCGTATTGAAATTCTTTGGCGCACACTCCGGCAAATACAAGCGTACTGAATGGTAATCCAAAGGCACTCTGACTCGCCCAACGATTTCCGGCTGAGTTGGCCCCAAACTACATGCCGTCGAGCCAGCCAGCGATAGAAGTATCAGTAATTGGACGGCCTTCATTGGGGATCCTGAGATTGACCGGTCGTCGGCGCCAATCCACCTGCCGCATCCCCAGGATGTTGCGGAGCTATATACGCATAAGCGATAGGCAATCCTTTCGGAGGCACATACAAAATCCAAGTAGGAGTCAGATCACCTCGTCGCGCGCTATTAAATTTAGTCCACTCACAGTGATATCCAATCACGTTATGCATGTTGTACTCGATTACGTTCACAAACCTTAACCGAAACGATGTGCTTTCTCCGTTGATCACCAAAGGCTTGAATCGCCATCCGGTTTCTATAGATCTACGCAGGCTCTCATATTCGCCAGAGGCACCCCCCGATATGTCTATATTGGTTACATTACCCTGGCGCGTAACAATAGCCGTAACAAGTAATCTCTTGGTTCGCCGAAGCTTCCCATGATCAATCGGAGATCGGGGGCACTCGTAGTGAGTCTGCTTCACCCGTAACCCACTATCAGGCAGATAGATAAGCCCACCTGCGGCTTGAACCCATTTTTGATGTTCATGTCCCGGCTCCGTCATGCCGAGATATGCCTGCGTATCTCGCTCCGCAAGTTGTTTCAGGTTGACCCGCAATGCCACAATTAGCGGCTTCCCTCTGACCAAGTCAGGTCTTTTTTCAGGCAAGTAAGGGAGATGCTCGGCTTCCGGCGCCTTGTTGAGTGGTATTAGTTCATCCAAGCCCGAGCCGGAAGCAGTTCGAACAGTCTTTCCCAGATCGCGTTTGATCAGTGAACTTTTCGATTCGTTCACCTTGGCATTGATCACAGTTACCCCCGACGACGTATGAACCGTCGCCGAGGGCTTTCTATACTCGATCAACAATGCAGATACTAGAAACAAACCCATCCCAACGATTATTGCAAATACGGTTGCGACCGCCAAGCGGCTATGAAATGACCGAGGGAACTTCCAAGTCTGCATTTCAACTCGGCTATCAACTGCCGTTTATATGACTACAGCCATTCAGCATGCAGTCGATTACTCCATCAACCCATTGACTAACACCGAAAATATCCACTCCATACTCGCCGCCCGTATGCCTGGGTGCAATGCTTCCACCGCCAACGGGCACGGGAGGTGTGAGGATGGTCCCGGGCGGAGGAGTCTTGGTATACGGTTGAGCGTCGTCATCCAATGGATTGCCAGCAGAATCGTGGCCGCTGTTGGAAACAAAAGTCCATTCCGAATTGCTGGCATCTGTCAATTGATATACCGCGCTGGAGTAATCAGGAAATACCGCCAGGGTGGTAGTGTCTTGCCCAGAGTTTGAGCTTGAATAGTAGTTCGCCAAGTAGGGCGCTATTACCTGCTGCTGTGTTGAACCGGTGTAGGAGCTAGCAATATTTGATGGGATGTAAGTTAACCCCAAATCCGGAATTGACACCTTGTATGCTTGCTGCATATCTGACACCGTGCCGGTAAGAGCCAGTGCGTGGGTAGACGATGTGCCGATTTCAGGATCGTAATAATGAGTAACAACTATCTCACCTAGCAGCTTATCGGTAATGTTGAAAATTGCAAAACGATAACGATGTAATCCCGGCGTGTTTAGATTTGTTTTCTGGAGAACCCAGTTTTTCCCTGTCGTCGAAAAGTCATTTACTGTCATGCAGCTATCGCAGCGTAAAACCCCTCGAGCCGCAGCATATGCATATGACATCGCAAGAGAAGCAAGGAAAAGGACTGTCACCCCCCCCCTGATCATTGTTTTCGAAGTAGACATGGTTTTCACCCTCCATATTGAAGAATATGGGCCACGAACCATGCTTCCCTGTACAGGCCGATTGGCCCAATTTTTTTATAGCACTAATTTCCCATTTCTGCAACAAACTTCATTGGCGGATTCAACTTTGAAGTGCAACGGGGATCTTGAAGAATACTTCATGGGGAGTTTTCACGTCCAGGGTTTTGCGGGGTCGGTGATTGAGCTTGTTCATCACGTGCTCTAGCTGCTGTTGGGT
>Ga0209919_1000220_pt1 | contig 29387 bp, 28 predicted proteins | sample SalPon2A_C_D2_MG_FD_185721 | JGI IMG/M metagenome (GOLD analysis project Ga0209919, IMG submission 185721) | Soil microbial communities from South San Francisco under conditions of wetland restoration - Salt Pond MetaG R2A_C_D2_MG (SPAdes)... | ecosystem: Environmental > Terrestrial > Soil >... | reverse complement strand
CATTCTGGGTATTGATGAAGGGGAAAATTACTGAAGACGAATATTTGTCTGATGTCTTTAAAAGAAATAAATGGGAGGTCGATAAAAATATTTTTAAGAAAGTTATCAGGAAAAACTTTCACAACAAAGTTGAGGGGATGATTGGAGTAGTTGAAAAATTGAGTAAAGATTACAAGCTTATTTTACTATCTGATCATGCCGAAGAGTGGGTTAAGTATATTAATGAAATTCATCCATTCTTAAATTTGTTTCACAAAAAATATTTTTCTTTTCAATTTGGCGAAATTAAAAGGGAGAAAAAGGCTTTTGAATTATTGCTGAATGAAGATAATTTAAAGGCATCCGATTGTCTTTTTATCGATGACAGTCCGGCGAATATTAAAGCAGCTAGTGAGGTTGGGCTGAAAGGAATTCAGTTTAAAGGAGTCGCTCCACTCAAATTAAGTCTTGAGAATATTATTTCTAGATATTAATTTTTTTTCGTCTGTTATTTAATATGTCATAATATTTTTCTTTAGTTTCTGTTGAAAGAAAACTGATTTTAAGTAATTCTTCCCATTTAGATTGTGCTCTTTTAATATCTTCTAGTGTTTGATTTATTACATTATCATTTAACTCTAGCCGTTCCTTTCCCCAATATTTTATTAATATATGTGAAGTTAATTTACTCTTTTTACCTGAAATAGGGAGAGCTATTTCTTCTGTTATATTTTTTGAGGCGATTGAGGTATTTAGAAGGTCATATGATGGAGATAATTCAATCTTATCGTTTCTACTTATAATTGAATAATTTTTTAAGTGCATATCTTCATTGCCAACGAGAAAATTAAAAAGTGTCAGTTTGAATAGTTTAATTTTTTCTAATATTGGGAAGGTGCAATATTGATCAAGTAAACCAATAATCTTTTCCATACTGAAGTCATATTTTGTTTCTCTAGTTTTGCCAGCTAATTGAGCAAAATCTTCTACGGACACTTTTTTATTTTTTCCGTATCTGTCAAATCGCTTAATAAAATATGTAAACCGGCCATCAACAGAATATACCAAGCCATGAATAGGGATCTCAATTCCAATTGATTTTGCTAATTTCATAGTAAGATCTTCATTTTCTGGTAATTCCGGATAATAATTATTCTGTGGTTTAAGTATGTATTCGCCACCGAGATTGACGACTTCAAATTTTTCTTCCTTTATCCTCAGCCTAGCGCTTAATTTGGGCTGTACACCTTGAATGGACATTTTCACTGCACGAGCAGCTGCTTCTCTTAACTGATCTTCCTGGGTGAAAGGAAGATCAGCTAGATTTTTTAAATTTGCTGATAAAAGTTTCAATCCTTTTTGAGAATATTTTTCTTTGCTGCATGGTTCATATGTAATTGGGCACCTGTTCTTCATGCTTCCTCTACGGTTACTGAACCAACCAGGTCTCTACCTGTAATTATTAAAATTGATAAAAAATCATTCTTATCTGTTTTTGTTTGTCGTACTAATGCATTCAGTTGGATTCCTTCGGGTAAGAGTCCTTCAAAGAAAGGAGGAAAGTTTTGATATTCATACTCCTTTTTATCCCTGGGCATGGTTACGGAAATTGGTGGTCCGGTGTAATTATCATTATAAATAAACTTATAAGATTTATTCCTTTCATATTCAATGAGTTCACCAGCATAATCACTAAAATTATATACTCTAGCTTTTTTCATTTTTCATCTTCCAAGTCTTCAGTAAAGGACTATGAAATTTTATTTTTATATTTAGTGCAGCCAGTATTTTAAGAAGAGTGTTTAACTGTATAGTCTCTTTTCCTTTTTCTATATCATAGATTGCTGTTTTACCCACACCAGCAATGCTAGCTAATTGTATTTGGGTTAAACCAGCTTTTTTTCTATGATCAAATATTATTTTACCGATTTCTTTTGAATCCATTTTATTACTGCTATAATAGTAAATAGCTTAAGTTATTAGCATAATCTAAGTCAATTTTAATAATAAAGCAAGATAGTTACTGCTATAGCGGTAAAAGAGTTGTTCTCAGAGGTTTTCTTATAAAAATATGATGGTGAAGCTTCTTTTTTACTGCTATAACAGTGAAAAATACATTTGATATAAAGCTTGATTAAAAACCGACCAGTTGGTATATTGTGATATGAAAACAATAAATGTTAGAGAAAAACTGCTGGAATCGTCTTATAATCTTTTCCTGTCCCGCGGGTATAATGCCACTTCGGTAGATGAAATATGTAAAAAATCCGGTGTGAGTAAGGGAAGCTTTTTTCACTATTTCAAATCAAAAGAAATGCTGGGTATAGAAGTATTGAAATGGTACTATGCCTTTGCTACAAATTTGATTATGTCGGGCAATTTCATAAATGAAACTGATCCATTAAAAAGGTTATTTGCTTTTATGGAACACACCGAAAAAATTTCCAAACAATTATGGGGAAAAGGCTGTCTGCTTGGGAGCTTTGTAACTGATCTTTCCGAAACTAATAAAAGGGTAGCCATTGAAATATCAAACATTTTTTCCGAAATGATAAAAGGACTTTCAAAATTATTTTATCCGGTTGCACAAAATAATAAGAATGTGACTGCTGAAGAATTGGCCGAACAATATCTATTAATTATAGAGGGGGCAATAATTCTGGCTAAAGCCAAAAATGAATGGGAAAAAGTAGTAACGGCAATTTATAATTTCCGTTGCTATCTCGAATTGCTTATAAAATAGAATTACACACAAGTATAGACAAGTTGATATGTATGAAAAGCTGGGGAGATTGTAAAATAATCATAGGAGGTAAATATGAAAAGGACATTTGTTTTTGCTTTTGGAGTGCTATCGTACTTGATATTCTTTGCCGTTTTTCTGTACTGGATTGGCTTTATGGAGAATTTTTTGGTATCCAAAGGGATTGATTCCGGAATACAAACGCCCGTCCTTTTAGCTTTATTGATAAATTTTTTACTGGTTGCATTATTCGGATTACAACACAGTATAATGGCCCGGGGAAAATTTAAAAAATGGATAACTAAATTTATTCCCACTGCCGCAGAGCGAAGTTTTTATGTGCTCTTTTCAAGCCTCCTGATAATTTTAATGTTCTGGCAATGGCGCCCTATTGGTTTATCAATATGGCATGTGGAAAATAGTACCTGGCAATATGTTATTTATGGAGTTTTCGCTCTTGGCTGGATAATTCTTCTTATTGCCACTTTTTTAATTAATCATTTTGAATTATTTGGTTTGCAACAGATTTATATGAATCTCCGCAATAAACCTATGAAATATCCTGAATTCCAGATGCCTATGCTTTATAGAATAGTTCGTCACCCAATGATGATTGGTGTAATATTAGCAATCTGGGCAACACCTGACATGACAGCAGGTCATTTAATGTTTTCTGTTTTAATGACAGTATATATTCTGATTGGAACTTATTATGAAGAGAAAGATCTTGTCAAAAATTTTGGTGCCGAATATATTATGTACAAGAACTCTGTTCCTAAGATTATTCCAATTGGAAAAAAGAAACAGCCCGAGGAATTGTCAACAACCAAGTGATTTTAAAAAGGGGTCGCAAAGTTTGCGACCCCTACCCAAATTTTACTCTTCTTCTACTTTTGCTCTCATAGAATCCATATACATATAAATACAAATACCGGCAAACATAACAAGAGAAAGTAATTCTGCAGAATGAGATTCAGCCCATTCAACAGCAACCCAGTTATAACCTAAATATCTGAGGAATGCGCTAACAACTCCCATCAAAGCACCACCGGCAATAAATCCGGAAGCGATTAATGTTCCACGTTCTTTTCTGGCGTTATTAAGTTTTTCATCTTTACTTCTTGTTGAAACAAAGTGAGCAATTAATCCACCAACTAATAAAGGAGTATTCAGTTCAAGAGGAATGTACATTCCAAGTGCGAAAGCTAATGCGGGAACTCTCATCATTGTTAAAATCAGTGCCATCAAAGCACCGGCAATATAAAGCATCCACGGTGCCGGCTGGTTTGCCATCAAAGGTTGTATTATTGCTGCCATTGCATTTGCCTGCGGTGCAACAAGCGCACCCTGCCCGGTGAAACCATAAGTGTCATTCAATATTAATATTACATACCCAACAGTTGCTGCCGATACAAGTGTGCCCAAAAATTTCCATCGTTCCTGTTTATAAGGCGATGAACCAAGCCAGTAACCGATTTTAAGATCGGTAATAAATGAGCCTGACATTGAAAGTGCTGTACATACAACACCTCCTATCAGCAAAGCTGCAATCATTCCGGATGTTCCTGAAAGCCCGACTGAAACCAGGATAACTGATGAAATAATTAAAGTCATAAGTGTCATACCTGAAACCGGGTTTACCCCAACTATCGCAATTGCCGTTGCTGCTACTGTTGTAAACAGGAAAGAAATTATCAAAACTATTAGCAGGCCAACGAGCGCATAAAAGAAAGTATTAACTACTCCCATATAAAAGAAAACAAGTATTACAATACTGGTTGCTATTATAGAAAGTGCTATTACTTTCATTGTAATGTCTCTGTGTGTGCGAAGTCTGTCTTCAACAATATTTTTAGCTCCGGCTATTTCTTTCACTGCAAGTGAAAATGCCGTGCCTATTACCTTTGAAGATTTTATAACTCCGATAACACCAGCCATTGCAATTCCGCCTATACCAATATGCCGAACGTAGTTACTGAATATTTCTTCAGCTGACATATCATGGATTAGCTTTGTAACATTTGCACCTATCGGTACTCCTAATCTATCCCCTATAAATGCAACTAGTGGAATTAAGACGTACCATGAAACAAAAGAACCGGCACAGATTATTGCGGAATATTTCAAACCAATTATGTAACCAAGACCGGTTACAGCAGCACCTATATTTATCTTAAATACGAGTTTTGTTTTGTCTGCAAGAGTTTGACCTAAAGGGATAACCCTGGTTGAAAAAACTTCGCTCCACCAACCAAATGTTGCCACGATAAAATCATACAAGCCTCCAATAAGCCCGCTCATAACAAGAACCATTGCCTGCTTTCCGCCTTTTTCTCCTGCAACCAGCACTTCAGTTGTGGCTGTGGCTTCAGGGAAAGGATATTTACCGTGCATATCCTTTACAAAGTATTTTCTGAAAGGGATAATAAATAAAATTCCCAGCACTCCGCCGAGCAGAGAGGCGAGAAATATTTTATAAAATTCAGCATTAAGATTTAATATATACAAAGCAGGAAGTGTGAAAATTGCGCCGGCTACAATTGAACCGGAAGTTGAACCGATTGACTGGATAATCACATTTTCACCAAGCGCACCTTTACGTTTTGTAGCAGCTGATAAACCCACTGCGATGATTGCAATCGGGATAGCGGCTTCAAAAACCTGCCCTATTTTTAAACCGAGATAAGCTGCAGCCGCAGAAAAAAGAACAGCCATTAAGACACCCCATAGCACCGAGTAGTAACTTACTTCCGGTACAATTTTATTAGCCGGCATCACCGGCTGGTATTCCTCACCCGGTTTTAATTCAGTATAGGCATTAGAGGGAAGTCCTTTAACTTGTATGTGTTCGTGATCTTCACTCATAAATTTTCCTTTTTGTTTAATGGTTACTTTTGATTTATGATTTCAGTTTGAGTTTTATTCTGATCCATTTTATTATAATCCAGTTCAGAACCGAGAACACTGTGCGGGATTAGATAAATAAGGAAAAGTAATACCGAGGCCCCGACAACCCACCAGCCGGGTTTTTTAGATCTCTTCAACATAAATGCTGCTATAAGCCAACCAATCAAAGCGATTAATGTTTTGTTATCGGTCAGATCGATTCCGAATGGAAAGCCTGTCCAAAGTGCCCCAAACGCGTAGTATTGAGTCAGAGGTCCGAGTATCATTCCTCCCAGGATTAAAAACCCTATTGTCCAGGAAGTATATAATTTTAATCTTCGTTCTTTGTTAAAAACTTCGAGGCCGGTTCTGGTTGACAAAAGCATTGTTCCAAACATTGCGAAAATGTGTGGTATAAGAATGAACAACGGAACTGCGCCTTTGTATCTTATAACCACATATTTCTGTTCTGCAGGAATTGAAAAGCTGGTGTTTTCTTTTTGTATTAAAACTCTGTATTGAAGTTTTCCTGCCGGAGGTTGTTTTGGAAGTAATGCAGAAAGAACGCCGTCTTTGTTTGTCATTTCAACTTTTGTAAACTCGTCATCCGTTTTGAAGCGTTTCCATTCCAGAATTCCCGAAAGAGTTTTATCTTTCGTATCAACATTTATTACACAATCATCAGTGCTGTTGTGACTTCTGTCCAGATGATAATCTATAACATTGTTGTCGATTGTGATTTTACCGGATAAAGGATACGTGGGTCCGGTAACCCGTTGGTAGTAAGCAGATAAAAGAGTAATAATTACTGCTAAAATCCAGAACAGAACAGATCTTCTCATATAGTCCCCTTAATCTTAATTTTGTTCTGCTTAAAATTAAGAAGATTAGTCCAAACCGCCCAATTAAATATTGATTATTCGGTAAGAATTTTCAAAATCTTTTCTTTAAGTTGCGCATATGAAAGGAAAACTTTACCTGGTTTCAACCCCGATAGGAAATTACGAAGATATTACAATCCGTGGCCTTAATATTCTGAAATCTGTGGATTTTATTATATGCGAGGAATTTAAAGAATCCCGCAGGATGCTTGCGTTTTATAAGATTGAAAAAGAGCTTTTTGCTCTGAATGAGCACAATGAAAAAGATGTTATTGACGATATGTTGTTGAAGCTGGTTGAGGGTAAAACAGCGGCTTTAATTTCTGACTGCGGAACGCCTCTTTTTTCTGATCCCGGTCATTTGCTTGTTGATCTTCTTATCTCTGCAAAAATACAGGTTATTCCAGTACCCGGCGCTAATTCGTTACTTCCGGCTTTAATCGGCTCGGGATTCGATTTTGAAAAATTCTATTATTACGGATGGCTGTCACCAAATAAAGAACAAAGGCGCCAACAGTTATATAAATTGAAAAATGTAAAAGAAGTTATTGTAATTCTTGACACACCTTACCGCCTCAGGCAATTACTTGCCGATGTTGTGAAAGTTATGGGGAAACATTTGCGTGCGGTTGTAGCATTTCAGTTAACAATGGAGGGGGAAAGGTTTTACCGGGGAACAACGGCAGATTTATTACAAATCGCCGAAGATAAAAAGCTGAAAGGGGAGTTTGTGCTGATACTTGAAAACAAATGATTATGTTTTTATTAGCAACGCTACATTTTCAATATGATAAGTATGCGGGAACATATCTACAGGTTTTATCTTTACTAATTTATATCCGGACTCAGAAAATAATTTTATGTCTCTTACCTGTGTTGCGGGATTACAACTTACATAGACTAACTTTTCCGGATTTAATTTTATAACATCTTCAACAGTATTTTTATGCATTCCGCTTCTCGGCGGATCAAGAATTACTACATCCGGTTTTGGTAATTGTTTTTCATCAACAATTGGCGTAAATGATTTGTAAAGGTCGGCGGTAATAAAATGGACATTTTCTATTTCATTTAATTTTGCATTTGCCCCGGCATCTGAAACTGCAGATTCCACAGATTCAAAAGCATAAACTTCTTTACAATTACCAGACACATAAATTGAAATTGTACCTGCCCCGGAATAGAGGTCGTAAACAATTTCATTACCTTTCATTCCCGCAAAATCCAGCGCCGTTTGATAGAGCTTTTCCGCCTGCAAAGAATTTGTCTGAAAAAATGAATTCGCGCTTATCCTGAATTTATACCTGCCTATTGTATCGTGTATAAAACCGCTTCCGCAAAATATTTTTTCATAATCACCAACAGCTACTGCGGCTTTTCTAAGGTTCACATTATTGATTATTGTTGTTATCTGTGGAATTTCTTTAAGTATTGTGTCAGTATACAAATTTATTAATTCTTTGTTCTCGGAAGATGTAACAAGGTTTACCATCAAATCATCTGTGTGATGAGATTGCTTAATTACAAGGTTCCTCAAAAATCCTTCGTGCGTTTTAGTGGAATAAATTGACGTGTCTCTTTCCTTAAAAAAATCTCTCGTGAAATTCAAAATCTTGTTGCTCAATTCTGATTGCAGGAAACATACGTCTATGTCGAGAACTTTATCAAACACTCTGGGAATATGCAATCCAACCGCAAAATCTCTATCAATATCCTCGCCTGATTTTATTTCTTCAATTGTCAGCCATCTTTTTTCTGCAAAGGAAAATTCCATTTTATTTCTATAGTAGAAAATTTTTTCGGATGGCAGAATTTCTTCAATTTCGAAATCCCTGAAGCCTCCCATCTTCGTGAAAATTTCCTCTACCTGCTGCTGCTTGAATTTCGTCTGAACCGTGTAATCAAGATCCTGCTGTTTGCAGCCGCCGCACGTTCCAAAATATTTACAGCGCGCGGTTATCCTTAATTCTGATGGTTTTATTATTTCAGCAACGCGGGCTTCGGCGTAAGATTTTTTAATTTTAGTAAGGCTTGCTTTTACAACATCACCGGGATATGAACCATCGACAAAAATTACGTATTTATTTTTTGATTCGTCAATTGCTTCCGGTACTATGCTGCCTTTATCCACTTTAGCAATTCCTCTTCCCTCAAACGCATACTTTTCTATTTCAAGTTCAATTATTTCGCCTTTCTTAACATTCACATTTATACCTTTTTCAATATCAGAAATTTAAAACCGATGTATTTGTCGGCACCCAGTTTCAGATAAGCGTTTGATTCGTGACTAATTTTTTTCAGAAATTTTTTATGGTAAGCTTTTTCCTGTTCGGTTAGTTTTTCGATATTCTTTATTAGTAATTCTTTGCTGGTTAAATAGAAATCCCTTAAGGTAGAAGAAAGATCGTCTTCGTATAGTATCTCAAATTCTCTATCTTTATAATAATCACTTACTACACCCGTTAACAAAGGGGAGACATTGGAAGCATCCCAGAGTTCTTGTACAAAAACCGGGGCATCGTTTTCAAGTTGCACGATTTCGCCGGGACAAAATAATCCGCCCGGTTTCAAAATGTTTTTTATCTCTTTTACAATTTTATTTCTTCTGCTGCTTGATATTGTTCCCTGCGCGTAAACAATATCGAATTTATCATTCTGGAAATCCGTGTTCTCAAACATCATCATTCTAACTGAAATATCTTTGTAATCTTTCAGGTAAAGGCGTGAAGATAAAAGTGTCTCGTCGTTATCAACTATCTGGATTACGGACGCGGCTTCCTGCTCCAGGAACATTTTTGAAATTTCTTCGCTTCCCGCACCGATAACCAAAACGGATTTATCTTTGATTTCAAATTTATCGGCAAATGTTAAAAACTGGTATACCGAGCCGGGTAGAAAAATCTCTTTATTTGTATTGTCAGCCATCTTTGTTTGGTTTTAAAGAGTAGTAAAATTAAACTCAAATTTACTGAAAACCTGATCAACATAATACCCGGTAAATCTGGACGATAATAAGGAAATTTGAACACTTTAAGAAATGTACAGGTAAAGGTTGTTTTAAAAGAATTATTTGTATTTCTTTTCCAGAAACTTTTGAAGTGGGCACCAGTTGGTAAATGATGACTGCAGGAGGTTTGCTCCAACGAAGGCCGTTATTAAAAAGAAATATGGGCTTATAAAATAGCCGAGTGCAAGACTTAACAGTATAAAAATGCCTGCAAATCTTCTGATTAATAATTGTATCATAAAAAATTTTGTTTTTTTGATTAAAATATGTGCCCGAAAATCTTTCCCGGGCACTGGTAAATAATTACCCGATAAACTTTTCAATATTTAACTGGAATGCGTGTACGTGATTATTTTTTTGATCAACTTTGCATTTTTCAACTGCCGCCATTACTTCTTCCGCTTTCTTTTCATCGCACATTGTAAAAAACATATGTGAACTGTCCAGCGCGTGCTTACCGGCAAACCAGTTGTCGCTTTCATCATCTTCCATCATGCGGTATCCTTTTATATCCGATTCACTGAATGCAGATACTTTTACTTCCTGTAGAAGTTTTCTCGCCATATCGGAAAGTTCCTCAACACACATAATTGCTATTAACTTCATTTTTTATATTCCTGTTTATAATTTTTTATGAATATGCCCGGTCTCGTTTTGAAACCGGGCATACTGAAATTATTCTGTCACTTCATTTTCATATTTTTTGTGTTCTGACATATAGTAGATCAATGGAACCATAACCAGTGACAATGCAGTTGATGCGATTGAACCACCGATTAGTGAAAGAGCGAGTCCCTGGAATATCGGGTCAAATATGATTATGAACGCTCCTATAACCACAGCGCCGGCTGTTAGTAAAATCGGTGTAGTTCTCACAGCTCCCGATTCCAGAACTGCCTGCTTTAACGGAATTCCTTCTTTCATTCTTAGTTCGATAAAATCGATAAGAAGTACGGAATTACGAACCATTATTCCGGCCAGCGCAATTGCTCCGATCATGGAGGTGGCAGTGAAAAATGCACCAAAGAATAAATGGAATAACAATATTCCAATAAGTGAAAGCGGAATTGCGACCATCATAATTACAGGTACTTTGAATGACTGGAACCATCCGATTATCAACATATAAATGATGATCAGTGCAACAGCAAAAGCTATTCCTAAATCACGAAATACTTCATAAGTAATCTGCCATTCACCGTCCCATTTAACCGATATGTTTTCTTCATTAGTCGGCTGATGAGTAAAGTACTGTTCAACGTTTAATCCTTCTTTCTTGTTCAGCTCGTCTATTCTTTTATCAATGTCCATTATCGAATAAATCGGGCTTTCAAGATCTCCCGCCACATCGCCTAACACGTACACAACGCGTTGCTGATTTTTGCGGTAGATGCTTTTATCCTGTATTTTTTCTTTTATGTGAACGAGCTCGGAAACAGGAACAAGGCTTCCTTTGTTGGACATAACCTTAATACCTTTCAGATCATTTAAACTTGAACGCTGATTTTCCTTCATCTTAACATTAATAAATAACGGGTCGTCTTCGTTAGGCTGATAGAGAAGAGATACGTCCATTCCATATAAAGATATTCCCATTACTCCCACAATCTGTTCCGGTGTAATTCCGGCAAGAGCGGCTTTCTTTTTGTCCACTACAAATTTGTACTGGGTCTGATCGCTTTCTACCATCCAGTCTACATCAACTACATTTTTTGTGGTTTCGAAAATGTGTTTTAGTTTTTTAGCATACTCAATCTGTGATTTATAATCAGGTCCATATACTTCCGCGACTAAAGTTGAAAGCACCGGAGGTCCCGGTGGAACTTCTGCAATCTTAACATTGGCGTTGAACATCTTTGCAATTTTCTGAACACCGGGTCTGATTCTTTTTGCAATATCGTGGCTCTGGTCTGACCGGTCGCCTTTATCAATTAAGTTTAATTGAATATCGGATACGTTTGATCCTCTCCTTAAATCGTAGTGGCGTACCAGTCCGTTAAAGTTAATCGGTGCTGCTGTACCTACATAAGTCTGGTAATTTACGATTTCAGGAACAGAGCGCAGGTAACCCGCAATTTCTTTTGTTACTGCGGCGGTCCTTTCAAGTGTTGTCCCCTCAGGCATATCAATAATTACCTGGATTTCATTCTTGTTGTCGAAAGGCAGCATTTTAACAGTAACAAGTTTGAAATATACAAGGAGCATCGAAGCAAATAACAACGCTACCACTGTAATAATCATTCTCTTTCTTTTTTTAGGAAAGTCGAGAAGCGGAACCATGATTTTTTCATATAACTTGTAGATGTATGTCTCTTTAAGATCATATTTCTTTTCAGGTTTACCTTCTTCTTCTCCATATTTCAACACTCTGAAAGCGATATACGGGGTTATGACCAACGCAACCAGCAGTGAGAAGAAAGTTGCCAGTGAAGCGCCGATAGGCATCGGGGCCATATACGGTCCCATCAACCCGGTTACAAATGCCATCGGGAGTACCGAGGCAATAATCGTAAAGGTTGAAAGAATAGTCGGGTTACCAACTTCATCGATAGAAGTAAGCGCTGCCTGATATTTTGTCTGCTTCTGCATTTTGAAATGCCGGTGCATGTTTTCAACGATAATAATTGAAGCATCCACCACGATACCGGTTACAAAAACGAGGGCAAATAATGTTATTCTGTTTAATGTGTAACCGAGCATATAATAGACAAAAAGCGTAAGCGCGAATGTGATAGGCACTGATGTGAAAACCACCCAGCCGCCACGCCAGCCAAGGAAAAGAGCCACTATAAATGAGGCCGCGAGTATGGAAACGAGCAGATGCAAAAGCAACTCATTTACTTTGTCAGATGCTGTTTTACCATAATCCCTTGTTATGGCCACGTTAACTCCCTTTGGAATTACCCGCCCTTTCAGGTTATCAATTTTCTGAATTACTTCTTTCGCGATCTTTTTCGCGTCTGAGTTTTTAATTTTTGAAACAGAAATTGTAACCGACGGAAATTCAACTCCGTCTTTGTAACCGACTGTTTCTAATTCTTTCGAACCGTAACCAAACTCGGTATAAGTTTGCGGTTCTTCCGGTCCGTCTGTAATATCAGCCACGTCTTTTAAGTAAACGGGACTGCCATTGTAAACCCCGAGTACAAGGTTTTCAAGATCTTCTTTGCTTTTAAAGAAATTTCCTGTTTCAACAATGTACTCCTGATCGTTCTGGTCAAAGCTTCCTGAACCGGACTGCTTATTCGCCTGTTGTATCCTCATCATTACAATCAGCGGATCAACATGATGTCCGGCAAGTTTATCCTTATCCAGGTGAATGTTTATTTTTCTCTTTCTTCCACCGATTATTTTAACATCAGAAACGTCGTTTACCTTTTTAATCTCGTTAGACAACTCAGATGATATTCTCCTGAGCTGGTAGTCATTGTATGTCTTACTCCACAATGAAAAACTAAGTATAGGTACATCATCAATCGACCGTGTTTTAACCAGCGGCATGGAAACACCCTTGGGCATTTTATCCATGTTTTTCATTATTTCGTTGTAAAGTTTTACAACGCTTCTTTCAAAATCTTCGTTAACATAAAATCTTACAATTATCATCGCCATACCCGGCATCGAGGTAGTATAAACGTACTCAACACCCGGAATGTTAGACATCATTTTTTCCATCGGGATAGAGATACGTGACTCAACTTCTTTAGGGCTGGCGCCGTTATACTGAACAAAAATATCTGCCATCGGCACGTTTATCTGAGGCTCTTCTTCACTTGGTGTCATATAAACACTGAAAATTCCGAGAGCCAGGGTACCGATAATGAGCAGAACAGTAAGTTTAGATTGCAAAAATGCTTTTGCTAATTTTCCTGAGATTCCTAAATTCATTATAGTACCTCTACTTTTTGACCATCTTTAATTTTGTTTTTATCTTTTATTAATACATCACCGGCCTGCACTCCGGACAAAATCTCGATTTTACCATCCATTTCCTTTCCGGTTCTTACCCATCTTAAAGTTGCTTCATTTGATTTTGATACTGCGTATACACCAACAAGCTGTCCTCTCTGTACGAGAAGATTTTCATTAATCGCAATTACAGGTTTTGTCTGGTCTTTAAGAATAACTTTTCCGTACATACCGGATTTTATTTTTGAGAAGTCAGGATTGTTTTTATCAAGGACTACTTGTACTTCGAACTGTTTGCTGTAGGGGTTGCCACCGGGGTTTATTTCAGAGACTTTTCCCGTAAAAGGCATTTTGGAAATTGCGTCTACGTAAACCTGTACTGAGTTTCCTCTCTGGAAAAGGTTTACCTGGTCGGCCGGAACCTGGGCTACAACTTTAAAGTTGCTGAAACTTTCCACTATCATTAAAGGATGTCCCGGCGCAGCAAGGTCGCCCTGATCGAAAAATTTATTGACAATGTATCCGTCAAAAGGAGCTCTTATTTCTGCGTAGCTTAAAACATCGTCAATTTCTTTTTTCATTTCCTTTGCTGATTTCAATCTTTGCTTTGCCATTTCGTAAGCAAGAGTCATATCTTCAAGTTCTTTCTTGCTAGCACTTCCTTTGTCATACAGATCTTTTATCCTGTGGTAATTGGTCTCCATATTGTTGTATGCCGCCTGTGCCTGAGCAATACCGGATTCAACCTGCTGTTTTTTGGCGCCAATGTCAGCACTCTTAATCTTTGCAAGCAACTGGCCTTTATGCACCTTTGTACCGGCTTCGTAAGGGAAGTAGCTTATTTCGCCCATTAGTTTTGTGCTGAGCTTAGCCTGCTTTGATCCCTCAACATTTCCCGGGAATTCATACTGGAAAGGAACGGCATCCATTGATATTTTTTCAACGGATACTTTCACGGGTTTGTTTAAGTCTTTTGTATTTTCGTTACTGCCGCAGGAAACAAAGAAGACAGTTAACAGCAGAGACGAAAGCAGAATTGTAAATTGATTTAATTTTCTCATTTTTTAACCTTTATATTATTTTATTTCAAATTTCTTTTCGACCATGAGTTCTATTTTAAATACGCTGACATTATAGAAGTAAACAGCCTGCAGATAATTTAAATGAGCTCCCGAAGCTGCTGTCTGTGCGTTCACAAGATCGGTAGTTTTTTCAAGACCTTTTTCATACCTGTCGCGAGTAATCTTTAACGATTCATCGGATTGTTCGGCTGCTGTTTTTGCAAGCACGACTTTTTTCTTAGCGGTTTCAAGGTCTCTGAACGCTTCGTCAATTTCATTTTTCCCCTTTGCCAGGGCCTTGTTGTATTCAATTTTTGCGTGGTCAAGCTCAGCTGCTGATTTCTGCACGGCGGCTACATTCTGGAAACCATTGAAAATTTTCCATTGCAGGTTCAACCCGACCATCCAGTTCTTTGCACCGTTTCCGAAAGCTTTGGTATCATTGTATTCATAGATTCCGAAAGCATTTAATCGCGGCAAAAATTTAAGCTGGTTCATAAGTTTCATACTTTTATATGAACTAACCTTGTGAGAATATGCCTGTATATCCGATCTTTGTTCAATTGCTGATTTGGTATCAAACGTTGTGTTAGAGACCTGAGGCAGGCTGAGAGTATCAGTAGGCTGGATCTCTACCGCTTTATCAAGGCCGAGCATCACTTTTAAATTGTCATTTACTTTTTGCAGTGCGTTCTCAACTTCGACTTTCTTGCTTTCCAGGCTTGCTACGTAAACTTCGCCGCGAAGGTAGTCCGCCTTTGTAATCATTCCTTCATCATAATAATCTTTAATAAGTTTCCTGTTTGCCTTAGCGGTGTTCAAGGCCTGGTTAATTACATCAAGACTGTTCTTTGTCAGAACAAGCTGGTAATAAGTTGCCTTAACCATAAAGTCGATATAATTTTCTGTTCTTTGTTTTTTGTAATTCAAAGCAGATAGTCCCTCGGCTGCGGCGTTTCTTCCAAAGAAGCCGTCAAGGTTAATCAACGGCTGAAGCACTTCAAGCTTTGTATTATAATTTTCAAAATTATTCGGATTATTCAGCAGCATGGGATTGAAATCCGCCATGGAAACTATTTTTTGTTTTAACTTTAATCCGAATACGTTTAACGGATCATCTGTTTTAACATAAGTTTCGGAAAGAGTTACCTGTGGTAGAAAAACGGCAAGCGATTTGTTTTTATCAGCCTGCATTTTATCTACTTCTGCCTGTGCCAATTTTAATTCATAGTTTCCTTTCTTTGATAATTGTAAAGCATCTTTCAAAGAAAGCGATATTTTATCTTTTTGCTGAGCCGGCAGCCCGGAAAAAAGTAATATCAGTGTTACTGACAATAATTTTATAAATCTCCCGTTGAAGAACATTCGTACCTCTCAATATTTTTTGATTTAGTTCGGTTTGTTTTGCAAAATTGCCCGGACGGCTTTGTTTCTCCCCTTAAATAAATTATAAGGTTGTAATTTTTACTCTTTACAAAACATTTTTAGTATTTAGCTAAGTTTGATGCATCAATTTTAATTTGGTCTCAGAATTTGCGGAAGGAAAGCCTGGGGCGCTAATTTGAAAGGCATAATAGCTCTAATGTTGCAAAAATCTGCAATAACTGTATTTTACAATTTTGCTGGATTGCCTTTCAAGGGCAGTTCCCCTATTTTTAATTAATACAGAAATTCAAACTGAGGAAAAACAAGCCGGAGGCTTACAAGGATGAAAAAGCTAATCACACTCCTTTTATTTATTCCAATAATATTAATAGCACAGCAAAAAAGACCTATAAGCGTAGACGATCTATGGGCAATGAAGAGAGTTGGCGGGATTGAATTATCACCCGATGGTAATACAATTGCTTTCACTGTAACAAGTTACAGCATGGAAGCAAATAAAGGCAAAACGGAAATTTATCTGGTTAACACGGATGGCTCAAATCTACATCTGTTCAAAAGCACTGATAAAAGTATAAGCAACCCTAAGTTTTCACCTGACGGAAAGAAGTTGGCCTACGAATATAACGGACAGGTCTGGTGGGCTAATCCGGACGGTTCCGATGCTAAAGAAGTAACCGATATTTATTCAGGCGCTTCCGGTTTTGAGTGGTCAGCCAATGGTTCAAAAATACTTTTTGTATCTGATGTTTATGCAGATTGTCCTGATATGGCCTGCAACAAAGAAAAGGATGAAAAAGCAAAAGAAAGAAAATCCAGCGCGAAGATATTTACTCATTTAATGTACAAACACTGGAACAGGTGGCTCGGTGAAAAACGCAGTCATCTTTTTATGTATGATCTTGTTTCAAAGAAATATTACGATCTGAATTACATGAGCAACCACGATGTTCCACCTCTGGACCTCGGAAGTGCCAATGATTATAATTTTTCTCCTGACGGTAAAGAAGTAGTCTTTACGATGAACGAAGCAGAGAGAGTTCAAAACAGTACAAATAATGAAATTTATACAATTGAGTTAAAAGATGTAAAAGAAAACGCCGAGATACCTATTAAGAAAATTTCCGTTAGCAAAGGAAATGATCACGAACCTGTTTATTCACCTGATGGAAAATATATTGCTTTCGGATCTATGAAAAGAGCCGGTTTTGAAGCTGACCAGGTAAACCTGATGCTTTATAACAGAGCCACAGGTAAAATTGAAAATATTACTCCCAAATTCGATTATTCAGTCGGAGATTTAGTCTGGTCACCAGATTCAAAATACATTTATTTTGATTGTGCAAATGAAATATTTAATTCAGTTTATAAAATTGATATTGCAACCGGAAAAATATCAATGCTTTTGAAAGAGCATATAAATAACGGATTAATTCTTTCTCCTGATGGAAAAATAATTTACTTCAAACAGCAGAGATCAACTCTTCCTTATGAAGTTTTTGCAATGAACAGCGATGGAGGCAACGTTCATCAATTAACTTTTATGAATAAAGAGTTGCTTTCACAACTTGAGATGAATCCGGTTGAAACTTTCTGGTCACCCGGTGCAGAGGGCGCAAAGGTTCAGTCAATTCTGGTTAAGCCCCCGTTCTTCGATCCGAATAAAAAGTACCCGATGATATTTTTAATTCACGGCGGACCGCAGGGACACTGGGAAGATGATTTCCATTTCCGCTGGAACACAGAAATGTTTGCATCACAGGGTTACGTTGTTGTTGCTCCAAACCCGAGAGGAAGCACGGGCTATGGACAGAAATTCACAGATGAGATTTCCGGCGACTGGGGTGGTAAAGTTTATACTGATCTTATGAACGCGTACGATTATGCTTTGAAAAATTTTAAATTTATCGATAAGAAAAATACATTCACTGCGGGCGCGTCTTACGGCGGATATATGATTGACTGGATAGAAGGTCACACCGACAGGTTTAACGCCCTGGTTTCTCACGATGGTGTATTTAATACCGTTAGCATGTATGGAACAACAGAAGAACTCTGGTTTCCTGAATGGGAATTTAAAGGAACACCCTGGACTAACAGGGAATTATATGAGAAATGGAATCCACAGAGGTACATACAAAATGCAAAAACACCAATGCTTATTTTTGAAGGTGCGAACGATTTCAGAGTACCGGAAGAACAGGCATTCCAGTTGTTTACTTCGCTGCAGAGACTCGGTGTACCGAGCAAATTTATCTATTTCCCTGATGAGTATCATTTTGTTGTAAAACCACAGAATGCTAAGTTATGGTGGAATTCAATTTATGATTGGTTTAATAAATATAAAAAGGATTAGTTGATATGAATAATGAAGAAGTTGATTTCGCTGAACTCGGTGACCTGGGAGAACTTGGCGTGGACGAACTTGACTTCGGGGGAAATATTGGAAATCGAAAAGAATCCGCTGAAGAAGTAGATAAAAAAATAAAGTTCGTTGAAGAAAATCTCTGGGAAAAACTCGAAAGAGTCGGGAAAAAAATATCTTTTGCAAGAGACATTCTCGCGCTGGTTAATTATATGCGCGATCCACTTGTTTCATGGCACAGGAAGGCGATCGTAGTTGCCGGTTTGATATATTTCATTTCTCCGATTGATGCGATTCCTGATATTAGTCCGTTAATAGGTTATATGGATGACCTGGGAGTAATTACGGCACTACTAAAATTTCTTGGAAGCGAACTTACGCCTTATTATCAGCCGGGATACAGATCCTAAAATATTGTAATAATATTCTAAAACCTGTCTACTTGCAAGACAGGTTTTTTTCTAAATCTTAGCCTGAAGTTATAGGTTGCTTAAAATTATGAAAACAATAATTGAGCGGGATACAAGAGTTCGTATATCCCTGGTTGTAGGGTTTATTGCATTTTTCTTCGCAGGTTGGGATTCACTCGATCAGAACCATCTTATTCTTGGGGTGAGTAATTTTTCACTTGCTGGCGCAAACATTATCAGTCTGCTTTTTATTAAAAGAAAAATGTCAACAGCAAATATTATTTTGTTAATGCTTAATGCAATTCTGGCGTTTATTGTTGCATATGGTTATTACGATACAGGGAAAAAAACTCTGCCGGTTGCATGGATGATAGTAGGGGTAATATACTTGTTAGTTTCAATTAAAACTTATAAAAAGAAAAAACTTAATCCTGAAAGCACGAATCTCAGTAATGAATGAATTTATTAATATTCTGATGAGGCAATATGAGTTTTAAAATATTTTCAATACTGGTTCTTATTATTATTGCCGCTGTTTTTATTACTCAAAACGTGACAGTGGTTGAGGTAAATTTATTATTCTGGCGTGTCTCAATTTCTCTCGCCCTGCTGATTGTTTTTAATCTACTTCTTGGCTTTCTCCTTGGCTGGTTTATTAAAAGTTATTTTAATTATAAAAAATCAAAAATTAATAAGCCCATAGAAGAATTACCAAAGTCACAATCTTCTGATCAGAACATTTCTTAAATGAATTCAGCAGATAAATTTGATGTAATTATTATTGGCGCTGGCGCTGCCGGACTTATGTGTGCAGCAACCGCCGGCAAAAGAGGAAGAAATGTTCTTGTAATAGAACACAACGAAAAAGTCGGGAAGAAAATTCTAATATCAGGCGGGGGAAGATGTAATTTTACAAATTTGTGGATTCATCCTGAAAATTTCATTTCCCAAAATACTCATTTCTGTAAATCTGCTTTAAGCCGTTTTAATGAGCAGGATTTTATTTCTCTCGTTGAGAAACACAAAATTCCATATCATGAAAAAGCACTCGGACAACTTTTCTGTGACGGTAAATCATCCGAGATTATCGATCTTTTATTAAAAGAATGTGAAGATGCCGGAGTTCAGATCAGAACTAATTGTAAAGTTAGGAAAATTGGAAAAGGAGACTGGTTTAGTGTTCAGACAAACATCGGAGATTTAATTTCTGAATCGTTGGTTATTGCAACAGGAGGTTTGTCAATTTCAAAAATAGGTGCAACTGATCTCGGTTACCGTATAGCGAAGCAATTCGGATTAAATATTATTGAGACAAATCCATCACTTGTACCATTTACCTGGAACAAAAATGATCTAAAAAATTATTCTGAACTTTCCGGGGTTTCTGTCGATTCAATTGTTAAATGTAACAGAAATAATTTCAGGGGCAATATTCTTTTTACTCACAAGGGATTAAGTGGACCGGCAATTCTTCAAATCTCGAATTACTGGGATAAAGGCGATGAAATTACGATTAATCTATTGCCGGAAATAAACTTATCTGAAAAAATTAAAGAATGGAAGAGTGAAAGTCCGAAATCTTTATTGATGACTCAACTGAGTACAATATTACCCCGCAGAGTTGTTCAGAGGTTCATAGAATTATTTAATTATGACAAACCACTCAATCAATACAATGAAAGGGATATTGAAAAATTTTATAATTTATTTCACGAATGGAAAGTAATTCCTTCGGGGACAGAAGGTTTTGAAAAAGCAGAGGTAACAAAAGGCGGAATAGACACAAAGGAACTTTCTTCAAAAACTTTTGAAACTAAAAATAATGATGGGCTTTATTTTATTGGTGAGGTAATTGATGTAACAGGATGGCTGGGTGGTTACAATTTTCAGTGGGCCTGGTCGTCAGGATATTGTGCCGGGCAATATGTTTGAGCTAAATTGCATTTCATCAAAATTCTCATATTAATACATTTATGCATCCTTAAATCCAAATTATTCGAATAATCGCCTTTTTAGGCTATATAATTTGACATTGGGACGTAAATTGTTATTATATATAGTAGTTACAGCATTGATACGATGTTATCTTGCTTTGAAAATTATTTATACAGGAGGAAAATATGGAAGACAGGAAGGAATATATTGATAATTTTGCAAACCAGTTAAAAAAATGGGATTCAGATATAAGTGTGATGCAGGAAAAAGTTAAAAACTATACCAGCAATGCCAAAATTGATTTACAGAAACAGCTTAATAATCTGGAGTCACAAAGAAATATTCTAAAAATAAAACTGGATAAAATAAAAGATTCAAACATTGAAACATGGAAGGAATTAAAAGAAGGCACAGAAAAAAGCTGGGTCGATTTTAAAGAAAGGATATCTAATATTTCCGAAAAAATAAAATAAAGATATTGGTTGATTCAATGCCCCGCCAATTTGGCGGGGTTTTTTTATAATATTCATTTACAAACAAAGGATTAAGCGGACCGGCAATGGGTTTAGGTTAAATTTAATAGTAAAAGAAAATTTCTAAATTCATTCAATTGTTCTTGTTTCTTAAGTCTTAAGAAATTAGCTTTAAGCAGAAATAATCTCATAATTTCAAGGAGGGTAGGCCATGAAGAAAGTTATTCTTTTAGTGACAGCATTCATTTTCTCAGCTTCACTTGCATTTGCACAGGTTGAAATGCAAAGTGGCAATTTTACTGCTACAGCAGCTAATCAGGGTTATACATTGGACAAAAATTCTGGTGATCGTACTTTTCTGCTGGAAGTTAATTTTCCTGTTCCTTTTAATAAAAAACCTAAAATTGTTCTTAGCGTAAGTATGCTTGACAGCGACGGACAATTCAATCAGAGATATAACCTGAAAGCTATTTCTGTTTCGAGAGATAATTTTACAATTAAAATCTCTACCTGGGCTGATTCAAAAATTTATGGTATTGGAGGTACATGGATTGCTCATACTGAGTAATTCCTGAAATTTTAAAGGAAAAGGCTGTCATTACTATTAAGTTGACAGCCTTTTCTTATTTTAAATATGATTTATTTTTAATTAAGGTAAAGAGATGGAAGGCGGAAATAAAAGGTCGGATATAAAAGTTGGGCTAAGAGTAAAAATCGTATTGAAGAAAGACCAGAGAACAGGAAATCTTACAGAGGGAATTGTAAAAAATATTCTGACAAATTCAGCTGTTCATCCGCACGGAATAAAAGTAAGGCTTGAGAGTGGCGAGGTTGGAAGAGTAAAAGAAATTATTACAAAGAAAGTATAGAGATTATTATGAATTTTAAAGTTAAAAAAAGTGACATAATTTTCAGCGGGAAAGTATTTGATCTAAAAGTGGATCAAATAGTTTATGACAGTGGAAATGAAGGGATAAGGGAAGTTGCAATGCATCCGGGCGGAGCTGTTGTTATACCGATAAAAAACGACGGCAAAATTGTTATGGTAAAACAATTCAGGTATCCATTTCAGAAATCTTTACTGGAATTACCTGCGGGTAAACTAGAAAAGAATGAAAACCCAAAACATTGTGCAGTTAGAGAGCTTGAAGAAGAAACCGGTTATAAATCTGATGATGTCAAAAAACTCGGTTTTATTTATACAACTCCCGGATTCTGTTCAGAAGAACTTCATATTTTCCAGGCAAAAAATTTAATTCCAGGACCACACAACCGTGAAGAAGGTGAATTTGGAATGGAAGTTTTTGAATTTACAACCGCGGAAATTGAGGAAAAGATAAGAAAGGGTGAGATCGTTGATTCCAAAACAATTTGCGGTATATATATGATGAAGAATAATTCCCCGGATAACTAAATTTTTACTATTATACACATTTTTGTTTGCTTTCTGTAAGTCAGGCAAAAATTTTGAAATTGCTGCTAAAATAGACTAAATTATTCGAACCTTAATTCTTAGAGTTTATGTTAAAATCCCTTTTAGTTAAAGATTACGCACTTATCGGACAAATAAATGTTGAGTTCGGCCACGGGCTCAATATTATTACGGGTGAAACAGGTGCGGGCAAATCAATATTAATAGATGCAATGAGTCTTCTGCTCGGTGAGCGAGCATCCACTGAAGTAGTGAGGAAGGGGGCTCAAAAATCTATTGTGGAGGGAATATTTGAAGTTACAGGTAACAAAAAAGTAAAAAAAATTCTTGAAGAAAATGAAATAGATGTACTTCCTGAATTAATAATGCGCAGGGAAATTTCATTAAAAGGAAACAATCGCTGCTTCCTGAACGACACGCCGGTTACATTGAACATTATTAAAGATATTGGTGATTTGCTGGTTGACCTACACGGCCAGCACGAGCATCAATTACTGTTGCGTACCGAAACACATATAGATTTTCTTGATGAATTTGGAACAACTGAAGAATTATTAGGCCGCTATAGAAAAAATTATGTCCTCCTTTCTGAAGCAACGAATAAACTAAACGAGATAAAAGAAAAAGAGAATATCTTAAAAGAAAAAAAAGATATTTATTCGTTCCAGATAAGAGAAATTGATGCTGTCTCACCGGAAGAAGGAGAAGAGGGGAAAATTAATGAAGAATTAAATATTCTGGAAAACTCAGAAAAATTATCCCAGCTGACATCATCAATATATGACTCTCTTTATGATTCTGAAAATTCTGTAAATGACTTGCTGGGAAAAATCAAAGATGAAATAGAAGAACTACTTGAGATCGATAAATCTTTTTCCGAGATCGATAGTGAATGTAAAAGCGCAGTTACATTAATAAATGACATTTCAGAATTTGTTAGAAGTTATAATTCTAAAATCGATATTGATCCGGAGCACCTGGATGAATTACGAAACAGGCTCGGTGCAATTACTATGCTGAAGAAAAAGTACGGAGGATCAGTCAGAACTTTGCTTGAACACAGAAAGAAAATAGGCGAAGAATTTGAACTCGCGGAAAATTATGCAGGTAGTATTGAAAAACTTGAAACAGAAATAAGGAAATTACGAGAAAGCTGCGGCGCTTCAGCTGAAGTTCTTTCTAAAAAGAGAAAAGAAGTCTCTAAAAAAATCCAAAAGGAAGTGCAGGAAGCATTAAGTTATCTCGGGATAGAAAACTCTGTATTTAAAATCGAAATAAACCAGGTTGCTGCAGATAAAAGCCAAGATTATATCCTGGTAAACGGAAAGCCGCATAAATATAATTCTTCAGGTTATGACCAGATCCAGTTTTTTATTTCTACTAATCCTGGCGAGGACCCGAAACCGCTGGCAAAAGTGGCTTCTGGCGGTGAAATTTCCAGAGTGATGCTGGCATTAAAATCAATTCTTGCCAAAAGCGATAAACTTCCGTTGTTAATTTTTGATGAAATTGATACCGGTGTAAGCGGACGGATCGCACAGAAAGTCGGGCATTCACTTAAGGATCTTGCAGGAGTTCACCAGATTATTTCAATTACGCATCTTCCACAGATTGCGGGATTAGCAGATCACCATTATGCGGTTGAAAAATCCTTAACAGATGAAAGAGTTTCCAGCTCAATAAGAAAATTAAATAAAGATGAAAGAATTGAAGAAGTCGCAAAACTAATGAGCGGCGAAAAGATTACAGAAGCCAGTTTGAAAGGCGCAAAAGAATTGATGGGAATTTGACCTAAAGATTAAAAAGTGAGAAGTATTGAAAGAATCAGCTTTATATGTCCATATACCATTCTGCGATCACAAATGTATATATTGTGATTTTTATTCCATAATTACTTCCGACAATATCCGCCCGTTTTTAGATTCTGTAAAAAAAGAAATAAAATTTTATTCTGATCTTTACTCTGATGACAGAAAATATACGTCCGTTTTTTTTGGAGGGGGAACACCTTCATTAATGGAACCGGAATATCTTGCAGAGATTTTAGATTGTTTAAAAACAAATTTCTCTGTGGGTAGCGATGCCGAAGTGACAATGGAAACTAATCCCGGGACAGTTGACAAAAATAAATTAAAAGCATTCCGGGAAAATGGTATTAACAGGATTAGTATCGGGATACAATCTTTTGACGAACAGGAATTGAAATTCTTAACAAGAATTCATGATAAAAAAACTGCAATTGAAACAGTAAACAATGCTAAAGAAATCGGATTCGATAATATAAGTATCGACCTGATTTTTAATCTCCCCGGTCAGACGAAAGCAAAGTGGAAAGGAAATCTGGAAATTGCATTAAGTCTGCCGATTAGACATTTATCCGCTTACAGCCTTATACTGGAGAGGGGAACGATTTTGAATAAAATGGTACTTGATAAAAAAGTTATAATGCAAGACGAAGATTATGACGCGGATCTGTATGAAATGACAATTGATTTTATGGAAGGGAATGGATTTTTTCAGTATGAAGTTTCAAACTTTACCAAAGCAGGATATCAGTGCCGGCATAATTATTCTTACTGGCGGTACAGGGATTATCTAAGCTTCGGAACAAGTGCGCACTCATTTGTAAATGGTAAAAGATGGTGGAATTTTTCGAGTCTGAAAAAATATATTTCTGAAATTGAAAAAAATGGCTTTGCAGTTGCTGGTTCTGAAGAAATCAGCGAGGAACAAAAGTTCAATGAATTTGTAATGCTGGCTTTAAGAAGCTCGGGACTGGAATTTAAGGAGTTTAGAAATAGATTCGGTGAGAATTGGATAAACGAAAAATATGATTATTTTAGAACTTTAATGGATAAAAACCTTGTCTTATTAAATGACCAGCAAATAAGCCTGACAAAAAAGGGTTACGCTATCTGTGACGAAATCTTAAAAGAAATTCTTTAAGCATTATTAAATAAAATCTAATCGATATGTTCAAATTAAAACTTCACTGGCAGATATTAATTTCTCTAGTACTCGCAATTTTATTTGGATTCTTTTTCCCACAGGATGTAGGATATGTAAAATGGATGGGTGATCTTTTCCTTCGTGGATTAAAGATGATAATTGTTCCTCTTATTCTTACATCCATTGTTACAGGTGTTGCAAACATAGGTGACGCACAGGGTCTGGGGAAACTGGGGCTCAAAACGATTCTCTATTATGTTACCACAAGCCTGTTTGCAATACTGGCAGGACTTACGCTCGTAAATCTTTTTCAGCCCGGAGTTGGAGCAGATCTTGGATTTTCAAAAAGTGTTGACGGTATTAGTGCAGCTTCAGGAGGGTTGGGCAATATTGTTCTCAGGATGGTACCGACAAACTTTTTCCAGGCACTTGCTTCAGCAGATATGCTGGCAATAATTTTCTTCTCCATTCTTGTTGGCTTTTTCCTGATGAAAATCGGAGATGAATATAAAGATCCGTTATTGAATCTTTTCAACGGCGGTTTCGAAGTAATGATGAAAATAACTTCATTTGTTATAAAATTTACTCCTCTTGGAATTTTCGGAATCGTTTCTGTTGTTGTTGCAGAGCAAAAAGATATTCTTGATGTAGCACAGAGGCTTGGCATTTACATGCTGGCAGTACTTCTCGGATTATTTTTTCATGCTTTTATTACTTTGCCTTTACTTTTACGGTTTATAGGAAAAGTAAATCCATATAAACATTTCCAATCAATGACAACAGCCCTGTTGACAGCGTTTTCTACATCATCATCATCTGCAACACTGCCACTTACAATGGAAGCGGTTGAACACAATTCAGGGGTATCAAATAAAATTACAAGTTTTGTCTTACCGCTCGGTGCAACTGTTAATATGGATGGAACGGCATTATATGAATGTGTTGCGGCGATGTTTATCGCGCAGGCATATGGAATTCATCTGAGCTTTTTGACCCAGATGGTAGTAGTATTCACCGCATTGCTTGCATCTATCGGCGCGGCAGGTATTCCGATGGCAGGTTTGGTGATGATTTCTGTTATTCTTTCGGCTGTGGGTTTGCCGCTTGAAGGAGTTGGTTTAATACTGGCGGTTGACAGAATACTGGATATGTGCAGAACTACTGTTAATGTCTGGAGTGACAGCTGTGGGGCAACAATTATTGCAAAGACCGAAGGGGAAGAATTAAAAGTTTAAATTTTCCAATTCCTTAATTGAATCAATTATCAAATCAGGCTCTTGTTCTTCAAGGGCCTTTTGGGTTCTGTAGCCGTAAGTAACACCACACGTTTTTGCTTTAGCATTTTTACCGCACCCGATATCAAGCTCAGTATCTCCAACCATCAAAGATTCTTCCGGAGTAATGTTTAATTCCCTGCAGATAAACAAAAGTGGCTCAGCAGATGGTTTGTGCGCAATGCCGTTTCTTCTTCCGGTAACAAGGTCAAAATATTTTCTAAGATTAAAATGATCTATTATTTTATCAGCCTGGCTTTGTCCTTTTGTAGTTAACAGTGAGGTAAGAATATTTTTTGATTTTAAATACCCCAGTGTTTCTTCAATTCCACTATATAAAACTGACTCATCAATAAAATCAAAATAATGTTTTTTATAAACCGTCATAAAAAAGTTGAAATCCATAACGGGAATATTAAACTCTTCGAAAATATCCTCAAAATGGTGCCCGATCCTTTCGTAAAAAAGATCTTCCTTTAAATTTTCAACTGGAATATTTAATTCAACCAGGGCTTTTCGTGTGGTTTTATAAATCGTAGTATGCGATTGTACAAGCGTACCGTCAAGATCAAAACAAATGTGTTTTATAGGGGATAAATTATTTTTCATCATTTGCCTTTAAATCAGGAGTAATGGTTGAACTGGGATACTCACAAATTTCCCCTCTGCAACATTCTTCAATGTTAGTTCCGCAAATAGCACATTGGCCATGTCCGTGAACCCAGATAATAGATGTTGGCTGATTGCACCAGTTACAGAATGTTATATTCTTATTATTGTCCACTTTTGCTTAGAATTATTGTTTTTTAAAATTGGGCTAAGATAAGAATAATCGTCGCATTTACAAAACAATAAAAATAAGATTTAAAGTGCATTTATTAAAAAAGTGGTATACTGTTTTGTCGTACGGAGTAAGAGTTTATTTGTTGGAGTAATCTTTATTGATGGCCGAAAATTAAATTATACAATTTGTCTTCTGAAATATACAATCCTTCTTATAAGTAGCTCTTAACTTCATCCTCTGATTATAACAGAACAGATTATAAAGGTACTTTTTTATAATTCAAATCATTTATTTTTTACCCACCATTTCAATTCTTAAATTCTTAATTTTGTAAGTTATAAGTAATACAACAGGAAGGAATAAAATGAGTCGTTACGATGTGATTATTATTGGTGCAGGACCTATTGGCCTTAGATGCGGAATTGAAGCTGTAAAAAGTGGGAAAAGTTATTTAATAATTGAAAAAGGATGCCTTGTTAATTCACTTTATAATTATCCTACAAATATGACATTCTTTTCTACTTCAGAAAGACTGGAGATTGGTGAAGTCCCTTTTGTCTCTCACGGTGATAAACCAACCAGGAGAGAATCACTTGAGTATTTTCGCCGGGTTGCTGAATCCTGGAAATTGAATGCGAACACTTACGAAACTGTAAAAGATATAGAAGGTGAAAAAGATAATTTCATTGTGAATACAGACAAGGGAAAATATACCGGACGGAATGTAATTATCGCCACCGGGTTTTATGATAAACCAAATCTAATAAATGTTCCCGGTGAAGACCTTCAAAAAGTACATCATTATTTCAAAGAAGCCCATCCTTTTGCATATCATAAATTACTAATAGTTGGAGCCGGTAATTCAGCTGTGGATGTTGCGCTTGAAACATACCGCCGTGGTTCTGATGTGACAATGGTAATTCGGGAAGATAAATTAAAGGACAGTGTTAAATACTGGGTGAAACCAGATTTAGAAAACAGGATAAAAGAAGGAGCGATAAAGGCATATTTTAATTCTGAAATTTCTGAAATAAAAGAGAAAGAAGTTGAAATAAAAACTCCGGATGGTATTGTTACTGTTGAAAATGATTTTGTTTTTGCCATGACTGGCTATCAACCTGATTTTAGTTTCTTAAAAGGAGTGGGAATTAAATTATCAGATGATGGAGCAAAAACTCCGCAATTTGATGACAGTACTTTTGAAACAAATAGGAAGGGAGTTTATCTTGCCGGTGTTGTTTGTGGCGGAATGGAAACCGGTAAATGGTTTATAGAGAATTCCCGTGATCACGCAATAAACATTTTTGAGAAAATTGAGAAGAATTCTAAAAGTTAGATTAGTAAAGAAAAGACTTGTTTTGTGCTTTTAGGTCAATTTTTATTACGTTATTTGAGATATCTTTTTGTTTGAATTCCTTTTATTTATGGCGTATTTTAAACATTACAGTATAAGAACATTTTAATTAAGGGAGAAAAAAATGGTTAAGAAACTTCAGGAGTTATTAGGAAAAGAAGCTGATGAACTTTTAAACTATAAAGCAAAGTTTCCTAAAGAAAAACTTCATTTACCTGGTCCTGATTTTGTTGACAAAATAGTTGCACAATCAGACAGAAACATTAATGTCATGAAAAACTTACAGTGGCTTTATATGTCAGGCCGTCTTGCAGGCACCGGCTACGTTTCTATTCTCCCGGTTGACCAGGGAATCGAACATAGCGCAGGCGCTTCATTTGCACCAAACCCGGATTATTTTGATCCGGAAAATATTGTTAAACTTGCAATTGAAGGCGGTTGTAATGGCGTAGCTTCTACACTCGGTGTACTTGGCAGCATTTCAAGAAAGTATGCTCACAAAATTCCTTTCATTGTAAAACTAAACCACAATGAATTATTAACCTATCCGAATAAATTTGAT
>Ga0209919_1000219_pt1 | contig 29422 bp, 22 predicted proteins | sample SalPon2A_C_D2_MG_FD_185721 | JGI IMG/M metagenome (GOLD analysis project Ga0209919, IMG submission 185721) | Soil microbial communities from South San Francisco under conditions of wetland restoration - Salt Pond MetaG R2A_C_D2_MG (SPAdes)... | ecosystem: Environmental > Terrestrial > Soil >... | reverse complement strand
CGACGCGCCGTTGAGACCGGTCACCATGCCGCCGGCCTCCTGCACCAGCAGCGCGCCGGCCGCGATATCCCACGAGCACAAACCGGCTTCCCAGTAGGCATCCAGCCTGCCAGCAGCCACGTAGGCCAGATCCAGCGCGGCAGAGCCTCCGCGGCGGAAGCCGCTGGTATCGCGGATGCACACATCCAGGCGCTTGCGGAACAGCTCGCCTTCATCACGGCGGTAAGGCGGGAGACCGGAGGCGAATACGGCATCGTGCAGCTTGCGGCGCGGCGCTACGCGCAGGCGGCGACGGTTAAGAAACGCGCCATTGCCGTTCTGGGCCTCGAAGGTTTCGTTACGCAGCGGGTCGTGCACGACGGCAAGAAACGGTTTGCCACGTTTCCATGCGCCGATGGATACCGAGAAATGTGGATAGCCGTGGATGAAATTGGTGGTGCCATCGAGCGGATCGATATGCCAGACGATGTCGGCATCGGGGTTACGCACCCCGGATTCCTCGGCCACGATGCCGTGCGAGGGATAATGCTTGAGGATTTCATGGATGATCATGCCCTCGGCCTTGCGGTCGGCCTCGGTCACGTAATCGCGATCCTGCTTTTCTTCGACGGCAAGCCCGCTACGGTCGTCGAACATACGGGCCAGCAAATCACCGGCGCGCCTGGCTGCGCGCACTGCTACATATAACAAATGGGTACTCCAGTCCTGTGGTTGCGGCGCAGCCTATCCAAAAATGACGTCAGGCGCAGCTATTCCTTGCGGTGTTCCTTGTAGTAGTTGATCAGGCCGTTGGTCGAGCAGTCGTGGCCCTTCACCTCTTCCCATTCATCCAGTTCGGGGAGAATCTTGCGGGCCAGCTGCTTGCCCAGTTCCACGCCCCACTGATCGTAGGCGTTCACATCCCAGATGATGCTCTGCACGAAGGTCTTGTGTTCATACATGGCAATCAGCGCCCCAAGCGTATGCGGGGTGAGTTTCTGGAACAGGATCGAATTGGTCGGACGATTGCCGGGAAACACCTTGTGCGGCAGCAGGGCTTCGAGTTCTTCGCCTGAGAGCCCCTCCTTTTCCAGTTCGGCACGTACTTCGTCTTCTGTTTTTCCGAGCATCAGCGCTTCGGTCTGCGCAAAGAAGTTGGAGAGCAGCATCGGATGATGCCTGCCCACAGGGTTCTTGGTTTCAACCGGGGCAAGGAAATCGCAGGGCACGAGCTTGGTTCCCTGATGAATGAGCTGATAGAAGGCATGCTGACCGTTGGTGCCCGGCTCGCCCCAGATGATCGGGCCGGTTGAATAATCCACCGGCGTGCCGCTGCGCGTCACGCTCTTGCCGCTGCTTTCCATGTCGCCCTGCTGGAAATAGGCCGGGAAGCGGTGCATGTACTGGTCATAAGGCAGCAGCGCATGCGAATCCGCCTCGAAGAAATTGTTATACCAGACACCGAGCATGGCAAGGATGACGGGAATATTCTCCTCCAGCGGTGCATTGCGGAAGTGCTGGTCCATATCGTGCGCACCGGCCAGCAGTTCCTCGAAATGGTCCATGCCGAGATACAGCGCGATGGACAGGCCAACCGAGCTCCACAACGAATAGCGACCGCCCACCCAATCCCAGAATTCGAACATATTATCGGTGTTGATGCCGAAGGCGGACACGGCTTTGGCATTGGTGGACACAGCCACGAAATGCTTGGCCACCTGATTCTTGGAACCGCCGCGGGTCAGGAACCAGTCGCGCGCCGTACGTGCATTGGTGATGGTTTCCTGCGTGGTGAAGGTCTTGGACACGATCACGAAAAGCGTCGTTTCGCGGTGCAGATGGCGCAGGGTTTCGACCATATGCGTGCCGTCCACATTGGAGACGAAATGCATATGCAGCTTGTCGCGCCCGAACGGGGTCAGCGCCTGGGTCACCATCACCGGACCGAGATCGGAACCGCCGATGCCGATATTCACGATATCGGTGATGGGCTTGCCCGTCCCCCCCCTCCATTTGCCGGAGCGGACCTCATCCACGAAGGTGCGCATCTGGGCCAGCACCCGGTTCACATCCGGCATCACATCATGGCCATCCACGATAACCGGATCGTTGGAGCGGTTGCGCAATGCGGTATGCAGCACGGCGCGATGCTCGGTGTTGTTGATCTTCTCACCCTTGAACATGCGCTCGATCCAGCCCGGCACATCGCATTCCCGGGCCAGTTCCATGAGCAGCTTCATGGTGTCGTCGTTGATAATGTTCTTGGAGAAATCGACAAGAATGCCGTCGCCGGCGAAAAGCCGGCTATAGCGCTCGAAGCGCTGCTTGTCGGCAGCAAAAAGGTCGCGCATGTGCACGCCGGACATTTCCTTGAAATGCGCCTCCAGCGCCTTCCATGTCTTCTTCTGCAACAAATCCGACATCATTATCCCCTCATCCGAATTCAGTGGTGTTGCATCATATCGGATGTGCTGATCGATTACTATTCTTGAGCGCCGGCCAGCCCGGGGACAAAAAAGACACCGGCGCTCGTTTTGCCAGGCCCACGGACCACGGCACTGGCCAGTAACGAAACAGGCAAACCCGCTGAGCCCGATTCCGGCTCAGAGCTCCTCCCCTTCAACCTCCATCCAGGCATCCAGCATCGGGAAATACAGCCCCATACGAACCGCATAGCAACCTTCATCCCGTGCCGAAACAAGCCGCGCATAATCCTCCAACTGGCTCCGATAACGCTCTTTTTCTGCATCCAGGAAGGCCCGAATATCGCCGCCTTCATGCGAGCCTGTTTTGTAGTCCACGATCCACCGCGTCGGCTCGCCGCCGGGGGGGGCTGCAACAGCATCTCCAGCATCATCGATAAAGCAGCGGTCAAGCACCCGGACACCCGCGCCCTGGCCCGCACTCAGCGACCACTCGCAGTGCGCATCACGGTGGCTTGAGGACAGAATCCAGCGCCCGCGCTCGCTCGACAGGGTGCGTTCCAATCCACCCTGAGCAATACCCAGAGCAGACTCCAGCGACGCGCCGGACAACCCGTGCATGATCAGCATGCGGCGCATCATCAGCAGCGCCCGGTCTGTATCCTCCCTCTGCCATGCCTCGATGCCTTTCTCAGCCACCTGTTGCAGGCCGGCATGCAGTGCCGTACCGACCGGCGCAGCCTCGGGGCCGGCCCAGAAGTATTCTGCAACAGACTCGCTGCCGGGCGTATGCCCGGGGATTGGCTCGGGCCGGCTTTCCTGTATGCCGCCGGCTGTCATGCACATGCGGTGCAGTGCCTGTCTTCCGACCGCAGTCCCGGTATCGTCCGGCGCCAGCATCACCACTCCGGCACCGAAGCAGCCGGCCTCGACACCCTCCGGAAGCAGTCGTGCAAGCAGCGAGCCCGATGTTGCCATACCGGTGTTCTCCGAAACATGCCCGAACATCAGCAATGCGCTTTCCGCACGTGTACAAGCCACATAAAGAAGTCGCGACAACTCATTGGATTCACGTTCTTTTTCGACACTTCGTATCAGGTCATAAACGGCATCCCTTCTACGCACCGCCGGGCGCATGGCAAGCAGCGGATGGGCATCGTCGCGGCCCGGGATGTCGGTGAAAGCGAGCAGCGGCGAATCACTGGCGGGCTTTCCCCTGCCGAGCCCCGGCAAGATCACCGCATCCCATTGCAGGCCCTTGGCTCCATGCATGGTGAGCAGCTCCACACGTGCTGCCTCTACAGAGGTATCCGGCGAGGCGTAGAGCTTTTCCAGTCGCTCATCGAGCAGCCGGAAGCTGACCGACCCCGCCTCATCCAGTTCATCCACCAGAGCGAGAAACGCCTCGCAGTTGCGGCGCTGCGGCTCCTCCAGCGTACCGGGCAGGCCCGAGAGTTGCCACGCACTGTACAGCAACCGGCGTACCCCCACCCTCCCGGACATCTCCACTGCCGGCGACAGGGCTCGCATCAACCGCGCGACACGCAGCCGGGCATCTGCATCCAGCGCTGACAAGCCCGGCGAATCGCCAAGAATCTCGTTGACCGGTCTTTTGTCGCCGGCCAACAGGCTGTGCATCTGCAAGGTATCCAGGCCGCAACACGGGCCGCGTAGCAGCGCCGCCCACGATTCGCTGTCGGCCGGATGCAGCAGCGCGCGCAGCATGGCCCGCATCTGTCTGATCTCAGGTCGCCGGTTCAGCGGCAGGATATCGATGGCACGGTAGGCGATACCCGCCTCGTCCAGCGCCGGCATAATGGCGTGAAGATGCTTGCGCGAGCGCGCCAGAATGGCGATACGGCGCAGCTCGCCCCCCTGACCCGGAATATTCAGCTGTCCGGCCACCGCGTCAGCCACAGCCACAGCCTCCTGCGCGTCGTCCTGCCGGGTCTGGACACAAAGGCGAACCTCACCCGCATGCTGCAGGGCGGCCTCGGCACCGGCATGGCAAACCGCTCCGCGCAGCACATCGTTCTGTACGGGGAAAATCCCGGCAAAGGCAGTATTTACCCAATCGACAATGACCGGCGAGGATCTGAAATTGCGTACCAACCCGAGCGGCTCTACCTCAGGCAAGCCGGCGCGGTTGGCCGCCGCCAGCAGGAACAGCCCTACCTCGGCCTTGCGGAAACGGTAGATCGACTGCATCGGATCGCCCACCATGAACAGGCTGCGCGCCATGCCGTCGCCTGCCTGCCAGCCGGCTGTAAGACATTGCAGCAATTGAATCTGCAACAGCGAAGTATCCTGGAATTCATCGACAAGAATATGCTGGATACGATAATCGAGCCGAAGCAGCAGGTCGCTCGGCCTGCCGCTCTCGTCTTCCAATGCCCGTTTGGCACGCAATGCGATCTCGATAAAATCCGCCTCGCCGCGCTGCTCGAAGATGCGCTGCAGGCCGGCATCCGCGCCAAGCAGGAGCGGAAGCAAGGCCTCCAGCACCTGCCACTGGGCATCATCGAAGCACGGTTCCTCCGGCAAGCAGCGCAGGTCATGCAGCGCTTCGGCCAGCCTCTCACTCTCGGCGAGCATGGCCAGCATGTCCGCGAAGCGTGCCTTCTGATCTGCGAATGGCTTCCCCGGAGGAAAGCCCATGCCTGCATCCACCCGTTTGCGGAATGCAGGCTTGCCCCTGGTCAGCAGCATATCGGCAAGCCTCTGCCAGACTGGCAAATCGTCGATGCCGCTGCCTGGCCATGCCTGCATGGCCCTCAGCCCGTCATCCTGCAGGTTTTCCCCTGCAAAGCGCAGCAATGCAGGCATCTCTGACTTGATGTCCATTGGCAATAGTTCGGCACAACACGTCAGCTTGTCCGACATCACCCGGACCAGGCTTGCTTCCAGCGCGGTGCGAAGCGCCTTCATATCTTCCGTATGACCGGCCACATCGTCCAACCACTGGTCGCGCCTGGCCAGCATCGCGGCCAGCAACTCGATCAATGCCACCGCATTGTGATCCTGGTGCAACAGCAGTCCGGCGGCCTGCTCGGGCGAGGTCCGCAACAGGGACTGCACGGCATTCTCCGCCGCCTCCCGGTACAAAGGATCGGGGTGGCTGCTGGGTGTCGGCATCTCACCGAAACCGGAAAGCAGTGGCATCTGGGCAGCCAGGCCATGGGTGAAACTGTCCAGCGTCATCACCCTGAGGCGGGCTGGGTGCTGCTCAAGATGCCAGCCGAGCTCCTCGGAGCGCACCCTGGCCGCATCGGCCAGGCGCCAGGTATGCATGCGGTGAGAATCGGGGTCTTCCGGCTTCGGCATGCCCAGCGCCTGCACCACGCGGCTGCGCATTTCGGCAGCCGCCTTGCGCGTGAAGGTCAGGGCAAGAATTTCCTCGGGAGCATCAACCACCGCGAGCAAACGCAGGATGCGCTGGGTAAGGAGTTCGGTCTTGCCCGAGCCGGCAGGTGCCTGCACCAGAAACGATGCGGCAGGATCAATCGCGCGCAGCCGGACCTTACTGCTCATCGGCTCCCACCCTCATCATCAGGATCTGCGTCGAAACCCGTTTCATCGATTCGGCATACCGCTTCCAGGCCGCAATACCGGCAAGCACCGGTATCGCGCGGAGACACATCCGAGCGCCCCTGCACGAACTCCGCGGCCAACGCATTAATATCCTGTCGCCAGACCTCAAGCACCTGTCCCCAGTCCTCCGGAGCGCCGCGCTTGCCATCGCACAGCGTGATGCCCTTGATGCCGGTATCCACGCCGGACAGGCCCTCGAATCCCGGTTCGCCACTGCGCACCCGCGCAAACGCCGCCGCATCGCCCTCTCCCAGTCCCGCGGCCATGCTGTACAGCGGCAACTGAGGTTCCTCCATGCGGCTACCCAGCCATTTGGATGCACCGGCGCGCCGGCCGGTCTTGTAATCAATCAGAATGCGGTGCCCGTCGTCATCCGCATCCAGCCGGTCGATCTGGATGCGCAGCACGATCTGCACGCCGGATGATTCGGGCAATGTCAGCTCATGTCGGCTTTCGCATGCCTGCACCGTGAACGGCGGCCGCTCGCGCTCCAGTTGCAGCCATTCGGCCAACACCGCGCGCATGCGCCGCTGCTCGATCAGGCGCACGGACTCCGGCGGCCTGAATCTCACCGCCTGCCACGCATGCTTCACCGCATCGTCCAGCAGCATCGCAACGCCCTCATCTTCCATCATTTGCAGTGCCTGCTGACCACGCAAGCGTAGCCAGATATATTCCAGTGCCTTGTGGATCAACGAGCCCTTCTCGGTGGCCTGCATGCCGGGTTCGGTGTCCTCAAGGCCGGCAATGCCGAGGCGGTGCCCGGCGAAAGCACGGAACGGACAGGCCGACTGGTCGCGGATCAGCGCCGTGCCCCCCGATACCCGTCCCCCCTCGGCCAGCGGCACATCAGGCGCATCATCATATGCCTCCATCGGAGCGGGAGCACATCCAGCCTGATGCTCCGCCATCATTTCCACGGAGCGCACCTCAAGGCCGGCAAATAGTGGCGAAACGCGCTGCTCACCGCCCTCTCGCTCACGCGCAAAACCGAGATGCACCTCGGGCGCGGCGCCCAGCAACTGGTCGTGATAAAACACCGACATGCGGTAAGCCGCCTGCGGCGTGGCATCGGGCAATCCGTAGGCGCGTTGTACTGCCGGCGCGATCAGCGGATGCACGCTCACCGGCAGCGGCAGCGCATCGGCATCCATCCCCAGCGCATACACCACATCGAAACGGAGTCCGGGAATCGACTTGAGCGGAACCACCGACACCTGAGGGTACCGCGCCGGCAGCGGCAGCCGCTCTTGCCTGCATGCCGAGCGAAGCTGCGAGAGGAAACGCTCCCACTCCAGCTTCTCGTCTAACGCATCCGCGGCTACCAGCGAACCGAGCACATCGCGCAAGGCATTGAGTTGTTGCACCTCGGCATCGCTGCGCCTGCCCTCTTGCGCATCGCTGCGCAGGAAGCCCACCGACTGCAACAGGGCATGCACTTGCAGTACCCATTCGCGCGCGCTTTGCGCATTCTTCTTCCATGCCAGTAAATGCCCGATAATCTCTGTCAGGGCGGGCATGCCGTGCAAATCGTTGCCGGCCAGCAGGGATTTGCAACTCAGCACGTGCCGGTTCGCCTTGCGCCAGCCCGCATCCAGCGCGGCGCGTGAAAACCGTTCATCGGCATAGCCATCCAGACCGGGCATGAACAACAGCCGTGAAAGATCGGCAAAGCTCGCCGTGCCGCGCCCGGCGAGCGAAAGCAGGTGCAGGATTTGCCCGCCCATCGGCAGTTCTGCCAGCGATTGACCCTGCATGTGCACCGCCTGCTCACGCGGCTCGGGCTGCAGGGCATCGGCGCCCAGCAATTCGGCATCGAGCGCACCCCGCAAACGCTGCTGGTCGCATCCCTGAGGCAGGACGATGGCAATACGCTGTGCCGGATTCGCTTCCAGCCGGTCCCGCACCGCCATCGCCACCTGTTGCATTTCGTGCTCAGTATCGGAAAACGAGTGCATGTCCGCGGCCTGTGCGGCGGGTCCGCCGCATACGACATGCAGGCCACAGCCTGCCTTGTGCAGTGCCTGCTGCCATGCCTGTTGCAGGGGTGTATATTCGAGGAAGCCGTCGAATATCACGGGCTGCCCGGCTGGCAAACGCCCGCCACGCTCAAGCAGCAGGCGGGGCATATCGGCGGCCAGCGCCCGGCCTGCCAGCGTCCCGGACGAGAGCCGGTCATGCACGCCCCCGATCCAGCGACACAAGGCCTCACTTTCTTCGCTGAAACTGCCCGCCAGATCGGCAAGTGGTATCCTGTATTGCACGATCAGCGCATAGCTGGCGGCGGCCTGCGCGGCCAATCCTCGCAGCGATCCTGCAGACACGCTCTTACCCTGATCGTCGCGCACCACCTTTTCCCACAGCATGGCTTCCTGCAGGGCGGTCAGCGGCACGGGGGCCTGCAAATCATCCATGCCGAGCTGTTCGATCCATGCATGCCAGGTGGTGATCTGCGGGGTTTCGACGATCCCGGGACGGGCATCGGCATGGCGCGCGCGCCAATCGGCGGCCAGAGCCGGTGACGCTGCGATCAGCAGGCCACCATCGTCCAGCAGACCTATGGTGCCGAGCTCATCCTGCCCAGAAAGATGAATACCTTCCCCCTGCCCCATCGTCGAATCAGCCGCTTCCTGTCGCCACCCGGGGGATACTCACTCGGGAAGATGCCTGCCGGGCACAAGCGTGCCCTGCGCATCGATATGTGCCGGCACATAGCTGCCTGCCGGCTCGGTGGTGTCGCCAAGGCGCATCCACACCAGCGAGGCGCATACAATGCCCGCCACGACGGCCAGTACGATGAAAAGGCGCGAAGCCGGCTGCGGCTTGCCCGGCGTGATATCGATGATGTTCTCATCCCCGCCCCTGTTCTCACCCCCGGCCCGGCGGAAGGCCAGCCATACGCGCAGCAGGAAACTCAGGTGACGCAGCGCAAACATCAGGATGATCGGCGCAAAGAAGAAAAACAGGGTGACGAAAAAGAACCTCACGGTTTCATCAACTCCTTCACAGCCGCCACATAGGCCATCACATCCGGCTCGTCGCCGCGCTTTTGTGCGTAATACACGGTCTCGGCCAGCACCTCGAGGATGGCATGCAGCGCTTCGTGCCGATCCTTGCCCTTGTGCTGCATCAGGAACTCCAGCGCATTGGCCACCTCAGGCGGCTGCCGGATGGCAATCTGCTCCTCCAGCGCCAGATGCAGCGACATGTGCAGATAGGGATTCATGCCGTCATCAACCTCAAAGTCCCGATCAAGAAAATCCTCCATGTCATCGAAATAATGATGGTATTCCGGGTGCAGCGCGATCACGCGTGCAATACGCACCTGCAGGGCATCGAGCGGCATATCGGCCTGCGCACGCTGCCAGGCATCCCAGAAAACCTGTCGATGGGCGCGGAGTTGTTCGCGGTCACGGCGATCGTTGCCGGATGATCGTTCAGTCAAAACGGACTCCCTTGTAACGGCTTGATGGCATCGCCACAGAGTAAACAGGCCGTCGCACAATTGCACTTGCCGCTTGCCCCGACGCCCGCGGGGCCACAGCCTGCCGCCATGCATGATTCAGGCACCACACAAGCAGACTCATTTTACCGGCTCGGACCGGAGCAGGTATTGCAGGCGGTCGAGGCCCTGGGGTTCGCCTGCAACGGACGCCAGCTGGCACTGAACTCCTACGAGAACCGTGTTTACCAGATCGGCCTTGAGGACGGGCAGCCTCCGCTGGTCGCCAAGTTCTACCGCCCTGCACGCTGGAACGATGCCGCGATTCTCGAGGAGCATGATTTCACCCTCGATCTCGCCGAGCTGGACATCCCCGCCGTGCCGCCACTGCGCGTCGCCGGCAATACATTGCATCACTTCCACGACTACCGCTTCTCACTCTACCCTTTCATGCCGGGACGCACCCCCGACCTGGAAAACGATGCGCATATCGAACAGCTCGGCCGCTTCTTCGGCCGCATTCATGCGGCTGGCGCCATTCATCCTTTTGCGCACCGTCCGCGGCTGGATGTGCATAGCTTCGGCGACGAATCCTACGAATACCTGCTCGAGCAGGGCCTGCTGCCGCGCGAACTGGAGGAATCCTACCGACACCTGGGCGAGGATCTGCTCGATGCCGTGGAAGACATCATGGACAGCGTGGGTGCACAGGGCATCCGCCTGCAGGGCGATGCCCACCCCGGCAACATCCTGTGGCAGGAAGGCCCGCAGCGCACACTCGGCGGTCCGCATATCCTCGATTTCGACGATGCCCGCATGGGCCCTGCCGTGCAGGACCTGTGGATGTTTTTATCCGGAGAGCCTGCACAGATGGAATCAACGCTGGATACACTGCTGACCGGCTACACCTCGTTCTGTGATTTCGACGCCGCCGAGCTGCGCCTGATCGAGCCACTGCGCACCCTGCGCCTGATGCATCACGCGGCATGGCTGGCCAAACGCCGCAACGACCCGGTCTTTCTCGATGCCTTTCCCTGGTTCAATACGCAGCGCTACTGGGAAGAACACCTGCTGACGCTAAAGGAGCAAATGGCCGCGCTGCACGAGGTGCCGCTGCAATGGCAATGCGCATAAGCAGACGCAGGACCCGCACCAGGCCGCGCCGCTAGCGCCGATGTTTCAGTGCCGGCAGTCTGGACCGCACGCTCTCAAGATTGCGCTGCGTCAGGTCCGCGACCAGCACAGCATCACCCTCTTTCCTGCGCTCCAGAACCTCACCCCACGGATCGATAATCATCGAGTGTCCCCATGTGCGCCGTCCACCCGGATGCGTCCCCCACTGACCTGCAGCCATCACATAGCATTGATTCTCAATGGCACGCGCACGCAGTAACGTCTTCCAGTGAGCCTTGCCTGTCGGCACGGTGAAGGCGGCCGGCACGGTCAAAAGCTGGCAACCGGAAGCGGAATAATGACGGTAGAGTTCCGGAAAGCGCAGGTCGTAGCAGATACTCAGGCCCACATCCCAGCCTTCAAGGTGCGCGATTTGTGGCAGCTTTCCGGGCTGGATCGAGTCGGATTCGCGGTAGGACTCGCCCTCCAGTTCTATATCGAACAGGTGCATCTTATCGTACACGGCCAGCCGCTCACCGCTGGCATTGAATACCACGCTGGCGTTGCGCAGCTTTTCCCCATCGCCCCCCCTGAGCAGCACGCTGCCACCGATCACGGTCATACCGAGTTTCGCGGCCTGTTCGGCGAGGAAATCAAGCACATACGAATCACTCTCATCCTCCGCCGCCGCCTGCCGGCCGGCATCATTGGCCGCCATGCAGGCGAAATTCTCCGGCAGGAGCGCCAGACATGCCCCCTGCCCCGCCGCCTTCTCCAGCAGACTGGCTGCCTGCAACAGGTTGGCCGACTTGTCGTCGGTGGAGTTCATCTGGATACAGGCTGCGCGCAGGGTTTCCATGGCTCTAGCTCCCGTTCGCAAAACGGCCGATACCGAGCACGGCCCCCATATTGGCATCATCCTTAAGCACCGGCACCAGCTCACCGCCGGTTGCGCTCATCAGGGTCATCATGCCCGGGCCGTGGCCTCCCAGGGGAGAGTCCGAATGGATGACCACGCCGATGGTGATCGCCCCCTTGCGAAAGGTGCGTCCGTAGCGGTTGTCGTGATCCACAACGGCCACGAAATCTCCGAAACGCAGTCGGTCGAGGCCGTGAGCCTTCACCGTTTCCTCATCCTGACAAAGGATGTCGTAATCGCCGGTGGTTACAGAAAGCGCTCCGATGCCCGAGCCCATCGCATGGCCGGGCACGATGACATGCACCGGCACCTCGATGCGGCCGTCGCCGGTTTCCTTCAGGCCCCATTGCTCGAGAAGGTCCGGATCGGTGTTGTAGATATACACATCGGGATAATCGCTCAGGCTCAGGCCCTGCCCGTAGCCGCGCACCAGGAATTTGTCGTCACAGGTCAACTTGTCCAGCGTCTCGTCGTCGAACTGCAGCATCAGGTGTTCCACGCCGCCGTGATGCCCGAGTACGTGACCGGTCGCTCCCCTGGCCGCGCCCGAAATGACGCGCACCTCGTTGCCGCAGCAGGACAGGAACTGGTAGCCGGCCGAGCACTTGCGATTCTTGTGGTCCAGCGTGGTCGAAACACCCGGCTCAATATGTTCGCCGGCCCATCCGAATACTGAATCGCCGACCTTCACGTTATAGGTGATGCCGCCGGTGGAGGGCCAGGCGATAATTTCGCCGTTGGAACCAACCTCGAAAGGCGCCCACTGGTGCGCTGCCGCCACCGTTCCCTGCACGGCGGTCATGACCAGCTTGTCGCGGTTGGTTTTCAGAATGGTTTTCGGGCTCATGGTGTCTCCTTGATATAGTGCAGAAACTGGCTGCCGCGACCCTCTTTGTGGCCACGCTGTTCGAATTTGGTCTCCGGGCGGGCGGTATCGCGCGGTACGAAACCGCCTGTGCCCGCCACATTGCGCAGGCCGGGCGTAACATCAAGGATATCGCGCATCCATTCGGCCAGGTCCGGCTTGTCGCTGGCAAGCTTGATGAAGCCGCCTTCGCGAATGCGCGAGACCAGCAGCCGCGCGAAATCTTTCTGGATGATGCGCCGCTTGTGGTGTTTTGCCTTCGGCCAGGGGTCGGGATGGTTGACGTAGACGCCCTCCAGCTGGCCCTTGCCCACCTGGTGCTCGAGCACGAACTGCGCCGGTAACTGGGTGATACGGCAACGCTCGATCACACCTGCGTCCTCCAGGCGCCCCACCGCCTTGGCTACGCCCGGCAGGTAAATCTCTGCACCCACCAGCGTCCATTCGGGATGACTTTCGGCCAGGTGCACGAGAAAATCGCCGTTGCCGAAACCGATCTCCAACACGATGGGAGAACCATCCGGAATATCGGCATCAGCCAGTGTCATCTCTTTTTGCAGACCGATCACCGGCAGCCAGCGCAGCAGGCGCTCCTCCTGCCCGGTGGTGACAAAGCCGTTTTTGCGCCCGTAGGTACGCATTTCATGTTGCACAAACTGTTTTCGGAATTCGGAACTCAAACGCATGGGCCGATGATAGCAAGCCGAATCGGGTGGAGCGAACACCGGCTGGATATCACGATGCAGGCATAGCCACCCGCCCGCGACTCGCCTAGTATTCTGGCCGATGAATTCACCCGACACGACAACCCCCGACACACGCTGCGATCTTTGCGGCAGCAGCGATTTCAGCATCGTCTCCGAGAGCGATCGCCACGGCGAAGCCCTGCGCACGGCTGTATGCAGGGGCTGCGGACTGGTCATGCACCTGCCGGTGCCATCCGAGGCGGAGGTTGCCGAATACTATGCCACACGTTATCGCCAGGATTACCACGGCGAGCGCACCCCTAACCCGCGCCGCGTGATGCGCGCATGGAACAACGGGGAACGTATTTATGCTCAGTTGCAACCGTGGCTGAAAGGCAGGGAATCGGTATTCGAAATCGGCGCCGGCATCGGCTGCACGGTCAAGGCATTCGAAACCCATGGCCACCCGGCCTCCGGCATCGAACCGAACCGCGATTTCAACAGCTATTCACGCAGCAGGTTGCACACACGCATCGAGAACACCAACCTCTATGACCTGGATGACGCCGACTCTCCAGATGTCGTGCTGCTGATTCATGTCATCGAGCATTTTTCATCGCCGCGCCGTGCCCTGGAGCATATTCACGGCCTGCTGGCCGATGACGGCCTGTTCTATGTCGAATGCCCGAACCTGACCGGCCCGTTCGCGACCTTCGACAGGATGTTCCACTATGCGCACATCTACAATTTCACGCCCGAAACCCTTGAAGGTCTGGCCAGCGAATGCGGTTTCGAGAAAGTCGCCATGCTGAGTGCCGGAGATGGTCCGGATATCCATATGCTGTTCAGAAAGGCCGAGGTCAAGGCCTCGGCGGCATCACTGGCCGGGCATGCAAACATCGTCGAAGCGGCCATCAGGCAACACAACGCCCTGAGCTATCACCTGCGCCCGACCTATCTGCAGCGCCGCGTAGTCAAGCTGTGGTCGTATCTGGTTGAAGCAGTCAGCGCCGGACCTTTCGTCAAAAGGCTGCTCGAGCGACTGGATAGACAGGCCGGTTAGGGTCTACTCCCAATCACCGGCGCCCTGACGGATCAACGCCGGCGCCTCACCGCACAGATCAACCACGGTGGTCGGCTCCAGGCCTCCCCAGCCGGCATCCATGACCAGCAGATTCAGCCCCTTCAGGCGATTGATGAAGGCATCGGGGTCGATCGCCGCATCCTCATCTCCGGGTAATATCAGCGAGGTGGCCAGCAGCGGCTCGCCCAGCTCCTCTACCAGCATGCGGCATACCGCATGCTGCGGAATGCGGATCCCCACATCGCGGCGCTTGCCGAACACGCGCTTGGGCAACGTTGAGTTGGCCGGCAGGATGAAGGTGTACGGCCCCGGCAGGCAGCGCCGCAGAATGCGGTGCGCCTCGTTATCCATGCGCACATAGTTGGAGGCCTGCGACAGATCGCTGCAGATCAGCGACCACAGGTGATGATCGTCCAGCCTGCGTAATGCGCTGAAACCGGATAGCGCATCATGCGCCGTGGGCAAGGCCATCAGGGCGTAGGTAGCATCGGTCGGCACCACCGCCCCGGCTCCCTTGCGCAGGTATTCTGCGGCATGTGCTATCAGGCGGCCCTGCGGCCGCTCCGGATGCAGGCGAAGTCGCTCAAACATGGCGGATAGCGCGCATCATCATTACAGGCCGGGCAAAACCTGTTTAAGCAACTGGTCAAGAGGCTTGACCGGCTGGGCAGGCTGCTGCTGAGGCTGCGACTTCGGCTCGATGCGCGCGGGTGCTGCAGACTCACTACCGGGTTTGGCCGCCGGCTGGCCCGGCAGGCCTCCGCCCAGCAGGTTCTTCAGCGCCGCCTTCGGATCCTTGACGATTTCCCGGATCGCTTCGCGGTTGCCGAGCAGGCTTTCGACGGAAACCTCCAGTTTCACCTGCGGCTTATCCAGCGGGCCGATCAGTCGCAGCGGCACCTCCAGCCCCTTGCGAACGGCCTCGGAATCGCCCTGCCCGACCAGCGTGCCGACCAGGCGCGGCTTCAGGTGATAGTCCATCGCCTTGTCCTTCAGGTTCACCAGTCCGTAGCCCGTCAGACGGAACAGCGGCGAGGCAACGAAAAGATCATCGTTGCGTGCCACGCCGTTCTTGACATTGAAGCTGCCGGAAAGCTGCGAGAAATCGGTTTGCTGCGGTCCGCTGGCATGTTGTCCGAAACTGCGCAGGTTGCGCAGCATAGCCGCGATATCGAAGCCCTTGATGCTCCCGTCGCGCAGCAGCACACTGCCGCTGCCGTTCAACCCGGCCATCGCCTCACCGGGTAACAGGCCGCGGCCTGTCAGCCGGGTTTCCATCTGCAGGCTGCCACTGAGCATCTCGTTCCTGGCCAGGGCCACGAGCAGTGGTTGAACCTGCACATCCCGAACCTTCACCGATTCGCTCCAACGGACCGGATAGGCCGCTGCATTGATGCTGGCATTCTCCTCGATACGTCCGCCGGCAAGCTCGAAACGCAACGGGCTGAGCTTGATCACCCCCTGCTTGCCGGCCACATCGGCGCGCAGGCGGGCCATATCCAGACCGCGCATCCACATACGGTCCACCTGTATGACCGCGGCAATCTTCCACGGCTTGAGGAAGCGAAGATCGGGCTCCACTGCTTCCCCGGCTGACGGTACTACCGCACGCCCGGGTCCATTCGCAGCATCGGAAGCTGAAGCACCGGGATTGGCTCCCGCAGCACTGCCCTGGCTGGCCGCATGATCGATTCGTGCCCCGCCCTGCGTTGCAGGCGCGCTTGCGGTCTGATTGTTCGTAGCCTGATTGTTCGTAGCCTGATTGTTCGTAGCCTGATTGTTCGTAGCCTGATTGCTTGCTGTCCGATTACCTGCAACCTGCGCCGGTTGCGGTAGCCAGGGGTCGACATGCAACAGGCGGGATGCGATGCGCAACCGGATATCCGGATCTGAGGCAAAATTCACATTGCCCGACACCTGCACCAGTTCGCCGTTAAGCAGCAATTGCAGGTCGCGGATATCCACCTCGCTCGCATTGCCGGCGGCCAGCATGCCGAGCTTCACGGTCTTCCACGGCGCGGGATGTGCAGCGTACATACTGTGCAATTCGGGCAGCCAGCGGGCGAGTTGCCGGCGGGTAAGCTCGGGCGTGTTGACGCGCAGCTGATAGCGCATATCGCCACCGATGCCGGTCAGCGTGCCGTTCACATCGGCCAGCTGCTCACCGTCCAGCGAGGCCACCAGCTGCTCGATCTGCATGCGCCGGGTATCGGGCATTTGCGCCTTCACGTCCAGGGCCAGGTCATGTGCCGATACACCAGTCGCTGTGCTGCCGGCCTGCACGCCTGCGCTTGTTTCAGTGCCCGCAGCCCGCGCATCGGTCGAATCTGCCAACAGGTGCAACTTCAACGAACCGGCCATCACGCGCACCCCGTTGGGGCGCTGTTCAAGCTGCACGTCCAGTCCCAGCGTACCCCTGCCGAGGCTTTCGAGGCCCGCTGCAAACTTGGCGAGCTTGCCGATATCAGCCCCGGGGACGCCGAGGTGTCCCTTCACGGGCAGGCGCTCCACATCCAGCGAGGTGACATCGCCGAGCGGCCCGACCATACCGTCAAGCGAGAAGGCATTGCCATCGAGCTTGCCCGATACGCTCAACGAAACAGGGCGCTGCATCTGCACATCGTCCACATCGATATTCAATGCCGTCAGGTCAATGACCTGATCCTTTGTGGCATCAAGAAAATGAATCTCGCCGTCGGACATGCGCAGCGAGCGGGCAGTCAGCGCTGCCAGCGCACCTCCGCCCGGCTGCGCGCCCGGTGCAGCATGACTTGCCGTACTCTTCGCCTGAACCGCTGGCTGTCCGGAACTCTTCTCCGGCTTCCCAGACTTCACCGGCTGCCCGCCAGACAGCAGATCCTCCCAGTTCGTGAAGCCGTCCGCGGCACGCTTCAGATGCAGCCTCGGAGAGTCAAGCACGAAGCTCTCGATCTGGTACTTGCCGCGCAGCAGCGGCATCACCGCCACCTGCACGTCCAGGCTCTTGACCTGCAACAGATCACCGGCGGCAAAGCCCTTCGGGTTGGCGATATGCACATCCTCGAGGGTCAGGCCCACCCATGGAAACAGCGAGGCATGCAGCGTACCGATCTCGATGTGCCTGCCGGTTGCCTTCTCGGCCTGGTCAACGATCAGTGATTTGTATTGATTGGCATCAATAAAGAACGGTGCCGCAACCAGCAGGGCGAACACCAGGACAAGAAGAATAAGGCTGTAACGGACGACTTTTCCGGCTGCTTTCATCATGCTCTAATCGTGGTCAAAGCCTGCCCTTCCTGCAAGGGCGGAAAGTGCGCAAGGATATCGCGGAAATCATCGATAATGGCTACGGCTCCCGCCGCCAGCAATGGCTCCGTACCGGCCACCCCGAAGGACACGCCGAAAGCCCTCACCCCGGCGGCACGCGCCATCTGGATATCCAGCAAGGCATCGCCGATCACGCTTGTCTGCTGCGTGCCGACGCCCATCTCATCCATGCTTTCCAGCACCATGGCCGGATGCGGCTTGCTCGCGCAGTGATCGGGTGTGCGCAGCACCAGAAAATACTCGGACAGATCGAACTGCTTCAGCACCCGCTGCAGGCCGGCATATGATTTGCCGGTCACCACGCCCAGCCAATAGCCGCGATCCCGCAGCTCGCTGAGCGTCTCGCGCACACCCTCAAACAGGTCGTAGCCGGCCGGCATGCTGTGGTACAGCTCCCGGTAACGTTGTTCAACCGCCTCTTGCAGGGATTCATCGGTGTCGGGCAAGAGTTTCTGCACGGCGATCGTCAACGACAGGCCAATAACCGGCCCAATTTCCGTCGGGCTGATCTCGGGCAGGCCGCAATCCCTGAATGCCTGCTGCATGACGAGCACGATATGATGATGCGAATCCATCAGCGTGCCGTCGCAATCGAACAGGATCAGTCGCGCCTTGCTGATGGCATCGCCGGATGCCGCGCTTTGCGTGTCATGCATATCTTTGCCTGCCCCTTTACCTCAATGTTGTGTTGCTGCATGGCTGTCTGCCCCCCTTTTCCCGGCTGAAATTGCCGCTACAATCATGCCGGACACGGGGCCGTAGCTCAGTTGGGAGAGCGTCACGTTCGCAATGTGAAGGTCGTCGGTTCGATCCCGATCGGCTCCACCAGTCATACAGAACCCGGCCTTACGCCGGGTTTCTTTTTCTTCAGTGAAGGCTAACCGCAGAGCTTATCCGATGTCAGCCGCCGATATAGGGTGATCGGTTCGGGCAGTTATGCTCCGCTGCGCTGCGGCCACGGCAGCCTGGACAGGGCGAACACGCCGAGTCCGGCCAGGATGGCGGGCATAATCTCATAAGCCGTGGCGGACAAGCCGGCCTCGCGCCAGCCCAGGAAGGTAGCAACACCTGTCGCCATCATGGCCAGTGCCAGCGGCTCGGAAACCCTCGCCCCCAGCGCATACACCGTAAGCAGTGGTGCAAATGCCGCTGCCAGCAGACCCCAGGCAATCAGCACGAGTGCGAACACGCTCTGGTTGCCGGAAAGCGACAATCCAAGGGCCACCAGCACGACAACGGCAGTGGCCAGCTTGGTGCCGGCGTAGCCCGACTTGTGCGCCGGCAACAGGTCTCGGGTGATGGACGCCGAACAGGAAAGGATGAGTGAATCGGCAGTGGACATGGTGGCCGCGAACAAGCCTGCCAATACCAGGCCGACCAGCACGTCGGGCAGCAGTTGCATGGAGATCATCGGCAGGGCCAGCTCGGCATCGAAACTGCCCGCATCGGGCAGCAGCAGGCGGGCCAGCAGGCCGACCACGATGGTCGCCGAGTAGAACGCGATAAACCAGGAGTAGTACCAGGCGCGGAAGCGACCGAGATTGTCCACATCATCCAGCGCCATGTAGCGGATGACGATATGCGGTTGTCCGGCCACGCCGAAGCCGGCAAATACCCAGCCGCCAACGAACAGGACTGCGCCCATCCACGACTGGTCCGGGAACCAGTCCATGAAGCCGGGAGAGACATGCCGCAGGTCATCGAGGATGGTCGCGGGCGAACCAAGCTGCGCCGATGCGGTCCACATCAACACCCCCATGGCCGCGATCATCACCATCGACTGCGCCGCATCGGTCCAGATCGATGCGCGGATACCGCCACTGTAGCTGTACAACAGCACCAGCCCCGCCCCGATGATCGCACCGGTGGAGATATCCCAGTCGAACAGCACGTGCAACGCCTTGCTGCCGGCGGTGAACTGGGCGGCGGCATAAGCGCCGAGGAAAAGAATGGTCAACAGGCCCGAGAGGCGGCGCAGCAGCGTATAGTCCGTACCCTGCCATTCGGCCAGCAAACCGCCGAAGGAATGCGCATCGTGCGCCTCGGAGGCCAGGCGCAGGCGTTTCATGATCAATAGCGAGGCCAGCAGATCGCCGGCAATCCAGCCGATCATCAGCCAGATCGACGTCAACCCGGTGGAATAGGTCAGGCCGATCATGCCGATGAACATGTAGCCGCTGTTGTTGGTCGCCACCGCCGACAGCCCTGCCAGCCAGGGAGCCACGTTGCGCCCGGCGACCAGGTAGTCTGTCGTGGTCGGCTTGTGGCGCAGCATTGAGGCTGCACCGATGATGGCGAACAGCAGCAGGAAGCCGACGAAGCTGATGGTGGTCATGCCAGGCCAGCGCCGGCGTCAGGATGCCAGAGAGATGGCGTTGGTATGCTCATGAACCTCGACAAGGCTGCGATGCAGGCTTTTGATGGCCTGGGCGTAGTCCTCTTCATTGACGACGAACTGCATGTCGACCTGGCGCATCGACTGATGCATGGCCAGCACGCTGATACGGCTCTCGGCCAGCGCACCAACCGCCCGGGCCAGAATGCCGGAAACCTGCATATCGCTGCCGATGGCCGAAACAATGGCCACCTTCGTCTGGTTCATTTCGGCTTCCGGATATTGCTTTTCCAGCTCTCTCCGGATGCGCCTGATCGTCTTGATATTGGTGAACAGGTAATGGGTGATGGTATTGGCATTGATATCCTTGGAAACGATATGTGCCCTGAAACGATGGATGCAGGCGAGGATGTCGCGATCATACTGATCGACATTGCCAACCATATCCTGATCGAACATCTCCAGCGCATAAACGCCTTCCCGTCCGGCGATGATCTCGACGCAGGGTTCACTGCTCAGGTAATCACTGGTGATCAGGGTACCGGGATGCTCCGGCTCGAAGGTGTTCTTGACGCGCAGCGAAATGTTGTTGCGCCGCAGTCCCTTGGCCGCCTTGGGATGGATAGCCTCCATGCCGAGATTGGCAAGCTGATCGGCCACATCGTAGTTGGTCCGGCCGATGGGTACGACCTGCTCCTTGCCGACCAGCCGCGGATCGGCACTGCTCAAGTGGAATTCCTTGTGGATGACAGTTTCGGAGGCCCCGGTCAGCACGGCGATGCGGCTGAAAATCATCTCGCTGTAGCCGCGATCAAACACCGACATCAGACCCGAATCGCTGTGACCGTAACCGGTCACGATGGGCAACTGCCTCTGCAGATCGATGTCGCGAAATGCCGTCGCAATGCGTTCATCCAGCGGCACCTGCGCGTTGGACCGCCATCCGGTCAGATCGACATAGCAGGCATTGACCCCGTCACGCCCCAACAGAGCAGCCGTATTCCAGGCGCTGTGTGCCTCGCCAAGGCTGGCAAGCATCTCCTTGACGGTGGCCAGATGCGCGTCGAGCGAAAAATGCCCGTGTCGGCAAAGGCTTTTCAGATCGCTCAGGCAGCGCTCGGCATCATCCAGACGCTCGTTGATGAAGGCGTTCGCCTCGTCGAGCATCTCGCCTTCACCGAACAGCGACTGATTGATAGCAAGCATATCGTCTTTCAGGGCTTGCAGAGCATCCTTCCAACTCTCGTCGTTGATGCCGTCGGCAAACATTGAAAACACGCCGGGCTTACCGCTCTTCTTGTGCTCCAACAGGCGGTCGGTGATGCCACCGTAGGCGGAAACCACGATGATGCGCCCGTACATGGTACCCTCGCGGGGAGGCCGCATGATGATGTTGTCGCGCACGGCGACATAATCGTTCATCGACGTGCCGCCGATTTTTTCAACGGTATGTGTCATGGTAGTAGCGAAGTCTGACACCCTCAGCCCTTCAACTCGGCCCCCGGTCGGTAGGCGCCATCTTCATCGTGGGTCTCGGTGCCAGTGACCGGCGGATTGAACACGCAGACCATGCGCATGCGGCTTGTCGCGCGCAGCAGGTGGCGCTCGTTGCCGTTGAGCAGGTACACGCTTCCGGCGCTGATCGGATACACCTTACCATCGTCGGTGGTCTCCACCTCTCCTTCACCCTCAATGCAATACACCGCCTCGATATGATGCTTGTACCACAGCAGGGTTTCGGTGCCGGCATGGATGATGGTGTCGTGCAGCGAGAAGCCCACGGCATCATCATTGAGGATCAGGCGGCGTGATTCCCAGTTGCCGTTCTCCGCCTTCACATCCCGTTCGCTGCCCTGAATATCAGCAAGTCGTCTGACGATCATGAAAGTCTCCCGGCGCGCAGTTCGCTCTTGTTGTCCAGCACGCTCGTAATGGCTTCGTCGATGATGGCCAGGCCCTCGGCGATGATATCCTCTTCCATGGTCAGTGCGGGCAGGAATTTCAGGACCTGGCCGTTGGCGCCGGCAGTTTCGATAATCAGGTCGCGCTTGAATGCCTCTTCGGAAACCGCGCCGGCAAAAGTCTCATCCGCGAAATCGATACCCCAGACCATGCCCACGCCGCGCAGCTCACCCTTGGCTTCGGCATGCTTCTCCACGATGGCGCGAAGACCGTCCTCGAACAGCTTGCCCTTGTGCACAATGCCTTCGGCGAACTGCGGAGAATCCCAGTATTCCAGCGCCTTGGCAGCCGCCACGAAAGCGAGATTATTGCCGCGGAAGGTGCCGGTGTGCTCACCGGGCTTCCACTGGTCCAACTCGGGACGCATCAACAGGATGGACATCGGCAGCCCCGTGCCGATGGACTTGGACACGGCAACCATGTCCGGGGTGATACCGGCGCGTTCGAAACTGAAGAAGGTGCCCGTGCGCCCGTTGCCCATCTGAATATCGTCGATAATCAGCAGGATGTCGAAATCGCGGCAGATGCTCTGCAGTTCCTGCAGCCACTCGTCCCGGGCCACATGAATGCCACCCTCACCCTGCACGGTTTCCACGATAATGGCTGCCGGCAGATCCACGCCGCTGCTCTGGTCGCTGAGCAGGCGGCGCAGGTAAGCCATGGAATCGAAATCCTTGCCCATGTAGCCGTCGAACGGCACGAAGGCGGAGTTGGCACGCACGCCATAAGACTCGTCGCGGTAGAAAGAATTACCGGTGACCGCCAGCGAACCCATGGACAGGCCATGGTAGGCATTGGTGAAGGCGATGATGTTCGACCGCCCCTTGACCATACGAGCCAGCTTCAGCGCCGTTTCCACGGCATTGGTGCCGGTCGGGCCGGTAAACTGCACCTTGTACTCCAGGTTACGCGGGGCAAGGATCGTGTCGCGGAACTTCTGCAGGAAGGCTTTTTTCGCCACCGTAGCCTTATCCAGACCGTGCAGGATACCACCGTGTTGCAGGTAGGTGATCAGCGCCTCGCTGATCGCCGGGTTGTTGTGTCCATAGTTGAGCGAGCCGGCACCGGCGAAGAAATCAATATAGCGCGTGCCGTGTTCGTCGAAGATTTCCGACCCCTTCGCGGTGTCGAATATCGCCGGAAAGGAGCGGATATAACCACGCACCTCGGATTCCATTTCAGTGAAAATTCTCATGACGTCATTGTCTCCAGATTGTATGTATTATCGTTGTATGTATTAGTGTTTCAGACTGACAGGGCCGACACGCAGCAGGTTCTCCTGCTCATGCCCCCCCTCCCCGAACAGGCTGGCAGGGAATAGCTCGGCTTCGGTAACATCACAGTTGTGGGTCGCGGCAAGCGAATGAAACAGCCCGCGCGATGCGTCGTTGGATGGATTGACCGTAGCCTCGATGAAGCGGATGTCAGCAAGATGACTGCGCTGCAGAAGATGGGAGAACAGTTTCCTGGCCACCCCGCGTCCCCGCTGGCTCGCATCCACGGCGATCTGCCAGACAAACAGCGTATCGGGGCGATCAGGGGGAATGTAGGCGGTCATCATGGCCACTGTCTCACCGTCTGCCTCGGCCACCACGCAGGTTGAGGAAAAGTGCTCGCAAAGGATCAGGTAGCAATACAGGGAGTTCACATCAAGCGGTTTGCAGCGTTCGACCAGTGCATGCATGCACGGCCCATCCTCTGCAACCGGGGGTCTGAAGAGCAATGGCCCTTCTTCCTTCAGTTCATTTTTGGTAAGCATTGATGGAGAACCTAACGGCATGAATATATATTTCAAATCGCCCCCGGAGGGATAACTCAGTCAAGCAGTTCTATATCCATCGGAAACGAAAAGAACAGGGCAAGCGACATGATGAAGGATTGTATCGCCGCTTGTCAGGGAGCAATCACCCGGTTGCCAAACCCGCCTGACCCGAGGCAATCTCGTGCATGACCTTCGTAATGGCGGTTAAATCGTCCGGGTCCATCACAAAAGGAGGCATCGTGTAGAGCAGCTTTCCGAACGGGCGAAGCCACACGCCGCGCTCGCCGAGAAGCCGATGCACGGCCTGCATATCCACCGGCCGAATCAGCTCGACCACGCCGATTGCCCCGATCACGCGCACATCGGCCACACCCGGCAATTCCCGGCAAGGCTCCAGTTCCTCGCGCAGCTGCGCCTCAATGGCGGCCACGCGCTGCTGCCACGGAGAAGTCAATAGCAGATCGATACTGGCCAGCGCCACCGCACAGGCCAGCGGGTTGGCCATGAAGGTCGGGCCGTGCATCAGCACCCCGCCATGGCTGTGAATACCCTGCATCACGCGCCTGCTGGTAAGCACCGCCGCCAGGGTCATGTAACCGCCGGTCAACGCCTTGCCGACACACATGATATCCGGCTCAATGCCTGCATGCTCGCAGGCAAACATCTTACCGGTGCGTCCGAAGCCTGTGGCGATTTCATCCAGGATCAGCAGCACATCGTGCTCATCGCACAGCGAGCGCACGCGGCGCAGGAATTCCGGGGCATAGAAACGCATGCCGCCCGCGCCCTGCACGATCGGCTCCAGAATCACGGCCGCCAGTTCATCGCGATGCGCGGCAATCGTCTCCCTGAAATCAACCATCCGGGCTTCCTGAGCGTCTGCCTCATCCCGCTCTGATTCGTACCATTCCGCGTCGCTGCGTACCGTCGGCGCATCCACGAACAGATGTTCGGTGAGCATGCCGGCAAACAGCTTATGCATGCCGGTATCCGGATCGCAGACCCCCATCGCACCGAAGGTATCGCCATGATAGCCATGGCGAATGGTCAGCAGGCGGGTTTTCCCCTTGTGGCCCCGGGCCTGCCAGTACTGCAGCGCCATCTTGATGGCCACCTCCACCGACACCGAGCCGGAATCGGCCAGGAACACATGCTGCATGGCACCCGGCGCAAGCTTGAGCAACTGCTCGGCCAACCTGGCGGCCGGCTCATGGGTAAGCCCCCCGAACATCACATGTGCCATCTTCTGCAACTGGGCTTCGGCCGCAGCGTTCAGCTCGGGGACATTGTAACCGTGAATGGCGCACCACCACGAAGACATGCCATCAATCAGCTCGCGGCCATCCTCCAGGTACAGGCGCACGCCATCGGCACGCGCCACGGGAAAGCTGTCGGGCGGCGAGGCCATCGAGGCATACGGGTGCCAGACATGCGCCCGCTCGAAGGCCTGCCAGTTTCCGCCAGACTGTTCCTGTTTCAATCGATCAACTCCAATACAAAGCGCTCAAGCACGATGAGTTTCTCCTCCGTACTCGCCCCCTTCAGCTGCATTTCCACATCCACGGCCCGGCTGAGGGCAAGCATCAACTCGCGCGGCTTCCAGTTCGCCGCCTCCTGAGGCACACGCTTCACCGCGTCGCCAAAAATGCCCGCATTGCGTGTGGCATTCCGCCGGTCGTTTGACGCATGCCAGGCATACAGAAGCAGTTGTTGCAGGCGCATGGCGATCCAGCTGAACACCTGCACCTCGGCAACCTGCTGCTCGCGCAGCAGGGTGCGCAGCAGTCCGATGGCCTTGGGGGAACGTTCGCCCACGGCGGCGCATAAATCGCCGAGATCGGCCGGGCTGCGCTCGCCGAGCAGATCGCCCACCACGCCGATATCGAGCCTGTTGCCCTCGCCGTCATCATACATACGCAGGCGATCAACCGCCTGACGGGCAGCCATGCGCATGCCGAGCAGCTGACCGCTCATCATGGCCAGCGCTTCATCGGAAAGCTGCACACCGGCCTCTTCGGCTTGCTGCTGCAGCCAGCGGCTGAATGTCGCCTCGTCCATGCGCTCCAGCGTGCAATGCGCAAGCTCGGGCAAGGCGGTCAGGCGCTTGTGCACGGCCTTCTTGCTTTCAATGTCGGCGGCGCAGATCACCAGACGCAGTCCGGCGGGCGGATTTGCCGCAAGCTTTTCAAGTTGATCGATGTGATTGGGACGGGCGCTTCCGGCATTGCGCACCATGGCATGGCATCGCGTCTCGCCGAACAGACCGGGCTGCAGGTTCTGATGGATCAGGGCCAGCTCGCCCACATCCACGCGCAGCAGCGTGGCGCCATCGGCCTGGTCGGCAAGCAGTTGCTCGGCGGTTTCGAAAACTCCGTCGCTGTCTTCGCCGGTCAGGTAATAGCAGGCATGGGCAGCAGGAAAAAGCCGGGCTGCGGGCAGCCGGATTGCCATCGGGCCGCTACCCTAGAAGCCCGAGGAAAGCTTGAGCCAGGCCTGGCGCATCCATTGGGTTTGAAGATCGGAACGGATTCGCGACTTGGCCGATTCGATAGCGGTCGGCCCGCCGGACACATCGACATCCTCGAAAGCACTGACTGTGCCGCTCTGCCAGATTTGCTCGTTATCGCGCCAAAGGCTCAACTCACCGGTCAGCGACATGCGGTCCACGGTCACGATGCCGCTGGCGTCGTAGGTGATCGGGGAAAGCGATTCGGTCAGTTTGCTGAGATGCAGCTCGGCATCGGCCTGCTTCTCGGACGAGGCAGAGATCACGCTGTAGCTCGCATTATCGCGCAGGAAAGCAAGCATGTCCGAGGTAAAGCGTTCATCACCGCCCGCGCCGATCAGGCGCACAACCTTGGCATCCGCCGGAACCACACCCTGCCCCATGCCCATCAGGTGATATCCGCACGCAGAAAGCAGCAGGCAGAGCGACAGGGACAACCCGAGAAGCCTGTTCGTCATACCGTTCCGGCCCATGCATGCCCCGCTCATGCCGGTCGTACCACGATATTCAGCAGGCGCCCCGGAACGAGCACCACCTTGACGATTTGCATGCCTTCGAGCCATTTGGCGATACTGGCATCGGATTGCGCCAGTGCCAATGCATCGTCCTGCGAAGCCTCGCGTCCGAGCGTGATCTCGCCGCGCTTTTTGCCCTGTACCTGCACCACCAGCGTCACTTCATCGCTGACCAGCGCGGATTCATCCACGGCCGGCCATGTGGCAATCACCGCCACATCAACAAAGCCAAGCCGCTCACCGCATTCGCAGGCAAAATGCGGCACCAGCGGCGCCAGCATCTTTACCACCGCCTCGGCGCCCTCGCGCAGCGCGGCATGGCCCGACTTACCCCTGGCATCGAAGGCGTACAGCGTGTTGGTCAACTCCATCAGCGCCGCAATGGCCACGTTGAAAGCAAAGCCCTGCTCGAAGGCATGGGTCACCCGGCCGATGGTCTGGTGAATGGCGCGGCGAAGGTTCTTTACACCGGCGTCATCATCCCCCTCACCGGCCTCGCCCAGTCCATCAATCCGGTCCAGCAAGCGCCAGAAGCGCAGCAGGAAGCGGTTCGCGCCCTCCACACCGGCATCGTTCCACTCCAGGTCCTTCTCCGGCGGCGCGGCAAACAGCGTGAACAGGCGCGCAGTATCCGCACCGAAGCGGTCGATGATGGCATTGGGGTCCACCGTGTTGCCCTTGGACTTGCTCATCTTGGCGCCATCCTTGAGCACCATGCCCTGGGTCAGCAGGTTCCTGAACGGTTCATCTCCGCCCTGCTCCGAGTTAAACAGCCCCGCATCACGCATCAGCTTGTGGTAGAAGCGCGCATACAGCAGATGCAGCACGGCATGCTCCACGCCGCCGATATACTGATCCACCGGCGCCCAGCGCTGCATCGCGGCAGCATCGAGCATGGCCGAATCGTTGCGCGGACTGGTATAGCGATCCATATACCACGACGATTCCATGAAGGTGTCGAAGGTATCGAGCTCGCGCTCGGCCGGCTTGCCGCACGCCGGGCATACGGCATGCCGGAAGGCATCGCAATCGGTCAGCGGCGATGCTCCGCCGGTCGGCTGCAGATCGGTAGGCAGTTCCACCGGAAGCTGGTCATCGGGAACAGGTACGGCGCCGCAGTCCGGGCAATGAATCACCGGGATCGGTGCACCCCAGTAACGCTGGCGTGACACCAGCCAGTCCCGCAGGCGGAACTGCACACGTTCGCTGCCCTTGCCGTTTGCGGCAAGCCATGCAGTGATGGCCTGTTTGGCAGCTGCAGAATCCAGGCCGTCGAACTCACCTGAGTTCACCAGCACGCCCTGTTCGGTGAATGCGGCCGCATCGATATCCCACTCACCCTCGACCGGACGGATCACCTGGCGAATCGGGATGCCGTATTTCAGCGCGAAGGCATGGTCTCGCTCGTCGTGGGCCGGCACGCTCATCACCGCGCCGGTTCCATAGCCCATCAGCACGAAGTTGGCGGCATACACCGGCACCTTCGCGCCCGTGATCGGGTGGATGGCATCGATGCCGAGGGGCATGCCCTTCTTTTCCATGGTCTCGATATCGGCTTCCTTGGTGGAAATCTTGCTGCATTCATCAAGGAAGCTCGCCAGTTGCGGATTATCCCCGGCTGCCTTCTGCGCCAGCGGATGCGCGGCGGCCACGGCCATGTAAGTCACGCCCATCAGGGTATCCGGCCGGGTGGTGAAGATGTCCAGCGTATCGTCGGAATCCTCCAGCCCGAAACTCACCTCCGCGCCGGTGGATTTGCCGATCCAGTTGCGCTGCATGCCGACAACCTTTTCGGGCCAGCCGGACAGCTTGTCCAGATCGGCCAGCAACTCATCTGCATATTGCGTGATACGGATAAACCATTGTTTCAGGTTCTTGCGGATCACCGGGGTATCGCAGCGCCAGCACACGCCGTCCACCACCTGCTCGTTGGCCAGCACCGTATGGCACGGCTCACACCAGTTCACCTCGGCATTCTGCTGGTAGGCCAGTCCCTTTTGCATCAGCCGGGTGAACAGCCACTGCTCCCAGCGATAGTAATCCGGATGGCAGGTGGCGATTTCGCGCTTCCAGTCGTAAGACAGGCCGAGGCGCTTGAGCTGGCCGCGCATCTGGTCGATGTTGTGATAGGTCCATTCGGCCGGCGGACGGCCGTGCTTGATGGCAGCATTCTCGGCCGGCAGGCCGAATGCGTCCCAACCGATCGGATGCAGCACATTAAAGCCGCGCATGCGCTTGTAGCGCGCCACCGCATCGCCCAGGCAATAGTTGCGCACATGCCCCATGTGCAGGTTACCGGATGGGTACGGGAACATCACCAGGCAGTAATAACTCGGGCGCTGATCCTGCGCATCGTCAGTGGCCGCATCGATACCCGATGCCTCCCAGCGCTGCTGCCATTTCTGTTCAATGCTTTGTGCTTCGTACCGCTCTGCCACCGTCCGACACTCCTTGCCTTTTTCGGGGCCGGATGCTGAGGGCAAGCAGCCCGAATGAAAAGGGCCGATTGATGCAGCACCAGCAAGGTCATCAGGTGCAGTCTTCCGCGCTGGCAATTAGATTGCTGCCATGAGCGCTCCCAAGCTATTGATCCTTGATCTGGACGAAACCCTGTTTCATGCCAGCCGGCAGGCGCTCGGCTTGCCACACGATTTCATGGTGAAGGATTATCATGTGTACAAGCGGCCGCATGTCGCCGCTTTCATCGACTTTTGCCGGGCCCGCTTCCGGCTGGCCGTGTGGACCTCGGCAACCGAAGGCTATGCCGAGGCAATGGTGGACGAACTCTTCGGAGCACCGCACGATCTGGCCTTCCTGTGGAGCCGCGATCACTGCGTCACCAGGATGGACCCTGCAACCTACGAACCGGTTTATATCAAGGATCTGAAGAAGGTCAAACGCAAGGGCTTCGACCTCGACCTTGTCATCGCGCTG
>Ga0209919_1000218_pt1 | contig 29496 bp, 32 predicted proteins | sample SalPon2A_C_D2_MG_FD_185721 | JGI IMG/M metagenome (GOLD analysis project Ga0209919, IMG submission 185721) | Soil microbial communities from South San Francisco under conditions of wetland restoration - Salt Pond MetaG R2A_C_D2_MG (SPAdes)... | ecosystem: Environmental > Terrestrial > Soil >... | reverse complement strand
GCAGCGATCTGCTGCAACTGTATGCGATGCTGCAACCGGCTCCTGTACTACAGGCCGACATGCAACTGAGCTCTGTGCAGCCGAGCGTGGCTCGAAGTGCGAACAAGGTGGTGTGCTGATGGCTGATAAGCGGCGCAGGATGAGCCTGTCGAAATTGCTCAAAGAGGATGTCGGTTGCGTGTTCGAGCGTGATCCTGCGGCGCGCACCACCATCGAAGTGCTGCTCACCTATCCCGGTGTGCATGCGTTGATACTGCATCGTATCGCCAACCGGATGTGGCATCGCGGCTGGAGGCTGTCGGCGCGCTTCATTTCTTTTCTTGCACGTGCCGTCACCAATGTGGATATCCACCCGGGAGCCACGATCGGACGGCGTTTTTTCATCGATCATGGTGCCTGCGTGGTGATCGGCGAGACAGCGGAGATCGGCCGCGATGTGACCCTGTATCACGGCGTGACCCTGGGCGGCACAAGCTGGAACAAGGGCAAGCGTCATCCGACGCTGGGCAATGGCGTGATGGTCGGTGCAGGTGCCAAGATTCTCGGGCCGATCAGCGTGCATGAGAAGGCGCGTGTGGGGGCCAATTCCGTGGTGATCGAGGATGTGCCTGCCGGTTGTACGGTGGTCGGTATTCCCGGAAAGGTCGTGCAGATGAAGCCAGCGGGGCATCCCAATCAGTTCGGTATCGATCTGGATCATCATCTGATTCCCGATCCGGTCGGACGCGCGATTTCCTGCCTGCTGGAGCGCATTGAAGAGATGGAAGGCGAATTGGCCCGATTGGGCAGCGATACTGTTGGTGTGGCTGCCGGGGTTGGTGTATCGGCAGGGATTCCATGCGCGGCCTGCGAGGCGGGACAGATTTGCGATATCCACCCCAGGCAGGAGGCCGCATGACACTCACCGGCTCAATGGAATTATCAGCAAGCGGATCGGTCTCGAATAAAATGGATCTGCTCGATATGGATGTGCAGGAGATGTATTTCGACAAGCCCTTGCCGGAAGGTGTCGCCGGGCTGATCAGCGATGCCGCCGATGCATATGGTGAGCCGGAGGCTGAAGCCCTGTTGCAGAAAGCCCTCAAAGTGGCTCCGGAGCATCCGATGGTGCATGTCGCGCTGTATCGCTACTACTTTTATCAGCACCGGTTCGCCGAGGCGCTGGCTATGGCGGATAAAACCATCACCGATTGTGCTGCAGAGCTTGGCTATAGCGGCGCATGGGAAGCGGTCACGCTGGCGGCCTTGCAGGCCAGCGAGGTGACCATGACCAGGGTGCGCTATTACCTGATGGCCCTGAAAGGTGCAGGACTGATCTGTCTGCGCATGGGGCGTTGGGAGGAAGGCGAAAGCCGCTTGAAGAAGGTGGCGGAGCTGGATGCCGAAGACCGGCTCGGCGCATCGGCCATTCTGCAGGTGGTGGATGGCTGGGATAGATAAGTGGCAGAAGCCGGAGAACAGACAATCAAGTTGCGCAACAGGAAACAGGAGATGGCAATGGATATCGATGATTTTGAAGATGATATGGAAGAATTGAGCAGCGCCGAGGATTTTCTCGAATATTTCGAGATTCCTTTTCAAGCCTCTGTGGTGCATGTGTATCGCCTGCATATCCTGCAACGCTTTCACGACTACCTTTCTGCGGAAGCACATCTGAGTGATCTGGAATCGGCCGAACGATATTCGCGACACAAGGCCCTGCTGAATAAGGCTTATCTGGATTTCGTGGATTCCGATGCGCAGACGGAGAAGGTGTTCAAGGTGTTTACCATGAACGAGCCGCAGACCGCTTTCGTATCGCTGGACGATTTCCTCAAGGGTTGATGCATGCGTCCTGTATTTGATTTCGGCGACGAGGTTCGCGTGACCCGCAATGTGCGCAACGATGGCACCTTTCCCGGTCTGGAAACCGGCCAGTTGATTGTGCGTCGCGGCAGTGTGGGGCATGTGCGTGATGTGGGCAGCTTTCTGCAGGATCAGATCATCTACACCGTGCATTTTGTCGATCTGGACAGGGTGGTCGGATGCCGTCAGGAAGAGCTGATTCCTGCCGCCGATCACTGGGTTCCCAGTAGGTTCGAGTTTCGCGACAGGGTGCTCGCCCGGCTTTCTCTTGCCATCAAGGGCGAGGTGATAGTCGAGAAGGGTGATTCAGGAGAGATCCTGCGCGTGGAGCGCGATGCACCCGGCGGGGTGGCTTATGAGGTGCGTTTCCCCGGCCGCAGCCTGCTGGTGCCGGAATCAGCACTTGAGGAAGACACCGCCAATCCCGGCGAATTGCAGCGTCAGAAGATAGCGGAGGATGCCGTCGAAGCAGCAGCTGAAAGGGGAGAAGGGCATGGTTGAAGCTGTGGACCCCTATCTGCTGCTCAATGCTGCTTCCCGGCTGTTCGGCAAGGGCACGGCCGATCTTGATGCTGCGGAGTGGCAGCAGGCTGTGGAGCTGGCCGGAAAGGAAAGCCTGTTACAGCAACGTATCCTTGAGTCCGCCGAGGCTGAAGGCATTGAGCCGGCTGAGGATGAGCTGGCTGCAGCCAGGGCCGGCATCGAGGCCGGCTATGAGAGTCATGCAGCCTTTCTCGAGGATCTGATCAGCAATGGCATGAATGAGTCCACTCTCAGCATGGCGCTGGCCGAAAAGCTGCGCGTGGAAGCGGTGATGCAGAAGGTGGCCGATGCAGTGCAGGTGAGTGATGCCGATGTGCAGGCCTTCTATCAGGCCAATACAGCGAAATTCGAGCACCCGGAGCTGCGCGAGGCGCGGCATATCCTGATTACCATCAATACCCAATTTCCGGAGAACCGGCGCAAGGCCGTGCGTGCCCGGCTCAAGAAGATCGCGCAGCAGTTGGCTGATAAGCCGGAGGACTTCGAGAAACTGGCCATGAAGCATTCCGAGTGCCCCACGGCGCTGGAGGGCGGCAATCTCGGCAAGCTGCCGCAGGGCAAGCTGTATGCGGAGCTTGATCGCATGCTGTTCGCCATGCGGGAAGGGGAGATGAGCGGCATCATCGAATCCCCGATGGGTATGCACCTGCTGCGCTGCGAACGCATCCATCCTGACGGTACGGCCCCGCTGGAAGAGGCTGCCGATTCGATCCGCGAGCATCTGCTGCAAGCGCGCAGAAGCAGCGCGCAGAAGCAATGGATCAAGGGCTTGTTCGCATCATGAACGCGGCTAGCGGGATGCGCATTGCCGTGGCCAGCCGTGATGGCCTGAATGTGGCCGGTCATATCGGTAAATGCCCCGACTGGATCGTCTTCGAGGCCCGTCCCGCCGATAGCGCGGAAAACTACGATATCTATGAGATCGAGCGCGTGAAGCTGTCGAAAGAGTTTGTGTTCCACCACTACAAGGAGCATGCCCCGCATCCGCTGGATGCATGCGCTGTGGTGATCGGCGCCAGCGCCGGGGCCAGCTTCACCGACAAGATGCAGCATCGCGGCATCGAGGTGGTGCTAACCGCCGAACCCAACCCGTTCACCGCCGTGACTGACTACCTGCGCCACGCCCTGACCCCCGCCAAACCCCGCCCCATCGGTTCCCTGATCTGCAAACTCCACGACGCGCTTTCCTAGGTCAGCATTCAGGCTCTTCATTTCTCGGAGCGCTGATTTCGCATTAAAAATCGACACCGGACGGCCGGACGCCTCCGAAAGGTCGATTCGGGTGATATTTCTAGGTTGATCTTTTGATGTGCCTGGCGATGTGGTGGCTGAGCTCGGCCAGATCGATCGGCTTGGTCAGCACCGGGATATCGCTGGTGCCCGGTTTGTCTGAGGGTGAGGAGTCCTTTTCGTAGCCGCTCAGGAACAGGATAGGGAGCTCGGGGTTGAAGGAGCGCTGCTTCTCGGCGGCATCCACGCCGCCCATCACCGGCATGACGATATCCAGCAGCGCGAGTCCGATCTCCGAGGAATGCTCGGCGAAACGTTCCAGAGCTTCGCGGCCGTTTTCCGCGACGAGCACCACATAGCCGAAGCTTTGCAATACTTCGTACATCGTTTCACGCACACCCTTGTTATCATCAGCAAGCAGGATGGTTTCACCCTTACCTCCAGCGACATTCTGCATATCCTGTTTATCGTCAATGGCCTCGGCTTCGCTGAGCGGGAAATAAAGACTGACTGTGGTTCCTCTGCCGGGCGTGGAATCCACTTCGACTACACCTGAATGGCTTTGCATCGCACCGTAAACCATGGCCAGACCGAGCCCGCTGCCCATACCCTCGTCCTTGGTGGTGAAAAACGGCTCGAAGATGTGGCTTAAGTGGTCCTTTTTTATACCGCAGCCGTTATCGCTGACTGACAGGCAAATCAGGTTGCTCTCCTCCATCTCGGGATGCACGAAAATGAATTCTTCGTCCGGTTTGTACATCTCGATGCTCAAGCTGATCTCGGGCTCCGCGACACCCTGCAGCGCATGCGATGCGTTGACGATCAGGTTCAACATGGCCTGCTGGATCTGTGTACCATCGCCCAGAACCTTCAGGTCGGGATTACTGAAGCCGGTGATCATGGCGATGTTTTCCGGAATGGAGGTGCGCGCCAGTTTCATGGCCTCCTTGGCAAAAGTGACGATGGGGATCACCGAGAAGGTGTTCTCTCTCTTTCGCGCGAAGGCAAGCAACTGCTTGATCATATCGGCTGCGTGGAAGCCCGCCTTTTCGATGCGGAGCACCTTCTCCTGTACATCCGATTCTGCTGGGAGCTGCTGTTTGATCAGGTAGAGGTTGCCCATCATGCCGGCCAGCACATTGTTGAAATCATGCGCGATGCCTCCCACCAGCGTGCCCAGAGCTTCCATTTTCTGCGCCTGTTGAAACTTTTGCTCAAGCTCCTTCTGCTCGCTCATGTCTTGCTGAATCGACACAAAATGGGTGATGCTCCCTTGCGCATCGAACACGGGGGATACCGACATCAGGGCAGGATAAAGCGAACCATCCTTCCGCCTGTCGACCAGTGAGCCCTGCCAGATTTTCCCGGCTCGGATTTTCCGCCAGAAGCGCTTATAGAAAGATTTGTTCTGTTTTCCGCTGTTCAATATCGCCGGCGTTCTGCCGATAACCTCCCCGGCCGTGTAACCGGTAATCGTAGTGAACGCGGGATTCACATATTCGATCAGGCCATCTGTATCGGTGATCAGCACCGACTCGCCGGCATGCTCGATGGCCTGCTTGAGTTTACTCAACTCTTCCTCACGCTGTTGCCGGACGGAAATATCGGTGCAAACGGACACGATGCCGACAAGCTCGTTGTCCTTGTTGGTCAGGGTTGTGTTATACCATTCGCAGGTGATGACACGGCCATCCCTGGTGACGTTTTCGTTGATGCTGTGCTCGCCGCCGGATGTGCTCAGCAGGGCTTGCCAGATTTCAGCTACGCTTTCGTGCCGCTCCGGTGGGAGAATGAGAGCAGGGCCGCTTTGCCCCCTGGCCTCTTGCGCCGAATAGCCGAATATCTGTTCAGCCCCGTGATTCCATTCGGCCACAGTGAAATCGGGATTCCATTCGATCACGGCCACATTCGTTTGCGCTACGAACAAGGAATGCCGCTGACGCGATATATCCAGTGCAGCCTCGGCCATGCGCTGCCGGGTGACATCCCGGACAATTGCCTGCACGGCAATCTCGCCGCCATAGCTGATCAGGGTCGGCGAGATCTGCGCATGGATGCGCGTTCCGTTCTGCGCCAGCATTCTGATCTCGATGCTTTCTATGTGTTCGCCTGCGAGAATCAACGACATGCTTTCCGTCAGTTCGGGTAAATCGGCCGGATAGACGTAATCCGTGAAGGCGCGGCCGGGCAGATGATCGGCGCCTTGGTTGCAGAATATGTCCAGCGCGACCCGGTTCGCGTAGGCGATCCTTCCTTCCTGAATCACCACGACTCCTTCCGGCAGGCGCTCCATCAGGGTCTGGAATTTGTTTTTCTCGGCAAGCAGTTCTTTTGTTGTCTTCTCACGTTCATTTGCAAGGAAGGTCAAGCGCAGGAACGTGATCCCCAGCAGCAATACAAAGATCAGCGTATAGATGGCGATGCGTTGGGCCATGGGGTCGGTGAGCCCGGCAAGTTGCATCGGGCTTCTGTGCTGGATGATTTTCCAGACGAGTGCATTGTCGTCGTGGGCGAGGGCATGCGCCAGATTCATATTCGTCGGCAAGGAAAGGTAAGCGGCTTGCAGCGGATACACCGTACTGAAAGTAAACAGGCCGTGTCTGGTTTGCAGTTGCCCTGTTTCACGCTGACCAATCACCGCCCATTCCCCGGGGAATGTTCTGGAAAAAGTATCGGGCGGGCGGTTATCCGGTCTTGCGTTGCCCAGCTCTGCGGCAAACAGCCACTCCCCGGCGTTGTCGATCAGCAGGCTTGTTTGCTGGCGGCTGGTATGCAATTCCCCAAAATGTTGCAGGAGAAGGTCGGCATGCAAATTCATCACCAGCAGTCCATGTCGCACGCCATGCGTATCGTACACCGGCGTGATAAGGCGCAGATCGCGTTCCGTCGATCGTGTGGATGAATCGCCATGCCCTTCATGCACCTTGGCCGAGATGAATATCTGGTTGCGCTGCAGGGAGCTGGATTGGGAAAAATACGCGCGCAGGCTTTCGTTGCCCAATTGATCGCCCGGGACGATGACAGGTTTTGCCCCCCTGTATTCGACACGCAGCAATTCGTCGCCCGCCTGATTGAGCAGGCACGCCTTGTCGTAGTAGCGCTTACTGGCAAGAAGGTTCTGAAGTTCGACTGCCAGATCGGCTGCTGCTGCGTGGTCGGATTCGACAAACAACGAAGTCAGCTCCCCCATATTCGCATAGGTGATCAGGTCGGAACCATAGCTGCTGAATGCATCGATCAGCGACTGGCTTTCAAGCCTGCTCAGTGAGGCGTCTTCAATTTTTGCCAGCTCGAGAATGCCCCGGCTGCTCTGCAGATAGTAGCTGTAGCATAGTACGCAGAGCAGTGCCGCTGCTGGCAGAAAGCTATACAGGAAGCGCTTGATGACCCTTGCTTCAAGCATATTCGAGGTCTAAGAGACCGGCTCGGAAGAAGCAGGGGGAGCCACGCAGGAAGTGTGACATCACGTACATCGGTCCAGCTTACAAGCAGGCTAATCCCCTTACAAATGTTCATGATAAAATCCGGGCGGGTTCTGCAGCGCAGCATCATGTAACCCGGCTTTACAAACACGAAGGGGCCGGAATCCGGCCCCTTTGTTTTGGCGGGTGTTGAGGGTTAGAGGTTGATGGCGTTTTCGGCGAGGTAGGAGGCCACGCCTTTGGCGTCGGGGACCATGCCCTTGTCCCCTTTATTCCAGCCGGCGGGGCAGACTTCGCCGTGCTCTTCGGCAAATTGCAGGGCATCGATCATGCGCAGCATTTCATCCACATTGCGGCCCAGCGGCAGGTTGTTCACCACCTGATGCTGTACCACGCCATCCTTGTCGATCAGGAAGGAGCCGCGGAAGGCCACGCCTGCCGCATCGAACTCCACATCGTAGGCCTTGCAGATTTCGTGCTTCACATCGGCCAGCAGCGGATAGGCCACGGGGCCGATGCCGCCCTGATCGACCGGGGTGTTGCGCCAGGCTGAGTGGGTGAACTGCGAATCGATGGAACAGCCGATCACCTGCACACCGCATTCCTCGAAGGCCTTGATGCGATGATCGAAGGCGATCAGCTCGGACGGGCAGACGAAGGTGAAATCCAGCGGATAAAAGAACAGCACCACGTACTTGCCCTTGAATTGCGACAGGGTGAAACCCTCCTCGATGCTGCCGTCGGCCAGCACTGCGGCCACGCTGAAATCCGGGGCCTGTTTTCCTACCAGTACGCTCATTGTTGAAACTCCTTTTGCTGTTGTTGTTTGATTTCCCTTGGGGATTGCATCGGCTGGGCGGAGCGCTCCGGCCTGCCGGTATTCAGGACTGCGGTGTGGGAATCGACCGACGCTGCACAGTGGCAGGATCGGCAGTGATGGGGCGGTAGATCTCGATGCGGTCGCCTTCGCGCAGACTGTCGCCAAGCTCGGCCAGCCTGCCGTGGATGCCCACTTCGCGTTCTTCCAGCTTGATCTGCGGCATCTGCTCTAAAATGCCGGACATATCGATCACCTGCCTGACCGTGCAGCCCTCGGGCACCTCCAGCTTCTGCCAGACCTGCCTGCCGCCTTCCACCAGGGCCAGACTCACATTCATGATGGCTCTCCTTGCTGCATGATTTCCTCATCACTCATCGCATTGATCGCATCCACCTTCATCCGGCGCGCGGCTTCCGCTTCACGATCCTGCTTGCGCAGATCCAGCCACTTCTTGCCGGCCAGCAGAAAGCCCAGCGCCAGAAAGCCTCCGGAGGGCAGGATCATCAGCAGGAAGCCGCGATAGCCGTCGAGCAGGGTGATATCGAGGAAGGAGAAGCCATTGCCCAGCAACAGGGCTGCATGCGAGAACAAGGTGCCGCTGCCGATGATTTCGCGCACGCCGCCGAGCACGACAAGCACAAAGGTGAAACCAAGGCCTGTCATCAGGCCGTCGAAGGAAGCAGCTGCCGCTGACTGCTTGGAGGCAAACGATTCGGCGCGCGCCAGAATCACGCAATTGGTGACAATCAGCGGAATAAACAGACCGAGCACCTTGTGCAGATCATGCAGGAAGGCATTCATGCCCAGATCCACCAGTGTGACGATGCTGGCGATCAGCAGGATGAACACCGGGATGCGCACTTCGTTGCTGATGATATTGCGCAGCAAGGATACGACGAGATTGGAGGCCAGCAGCACGGCGGTGGTGGCCAGTCCCATACCGAGGCCATTGGTGGCTGTACTGGTGACGGCGAGCAGGGGGCAGAGTGCGAGCATCTGCACCAGCACCGCATTATTCTCCCAGATGCCATCACGCATGATTTGCCGGTAATCAGCCATGGGGTGCCTCCAGATCGAGTATTTCAGCCTGATGGGCATGGAAGTAGGCCAGCCCCTTATGCACGGCGCGCACCACGGCGCGCGGTGTGATGGTGGCTCCGGAAAACTGATCGAACTCACCGCCGTCTTTTTTCACCTTCCACTGATCAAGCGTGCGATTACCCAGCGACAGACCGGCAAAGTGATTGATCCAGTCGGTTTTTTCAGCCTCGATCTTGTCGCCCAGCCCCGGGGTCTCGGCATGCTGAATCACCCGCACCCCCATGATGCTGCCGTCCGCCTTCACACTCATCATGATGCGGATGGCACCGCTATACCCCATGCCGATCACCTGAAAGGCGGCGGCGACCACCTTGCCATCCTTGCGGGCGCGGTACACGGTGGTTCCGGATGCATTATCGGAGAACTCCATCGGTGCATGCAGCACGATGGTGTCGGCCAGCAGGGAATTATCGTGCACATCATCGCCCACCACCTGGGTCAGCGAGGCGCGCAGATCCTCGGCCTGACGCTCGGCGATCTGCTCGCGGGTGCCTGCATCGGCCATCACAAGCAGCGCACCGGCGATCAGCGCGATGCCGCCGAGTAGTGCCGGGTGATAGGCTATTTTCTTTTTTATATTGGTTAGTTCGGCCATCTTGTTAACCCCGCTTCATGCGTCGGAAGAAGCGCCAGGCAGCGCTGCCCTGATGCCCGTAGATGCGCGGTTTGATGTAGTGGTCGATCAGCGGGGTGGCTGCATTCATCAGCAGCACAGCAAAAGCCATACCCTCGGGATAGCCGCCCCAGTTGCGGATGATGAACAACAGCACTCCGCAACCGGCACCGAAGATGAGCTTGCCGAGTGATGATACAGGCGAGGTGACCGGATCGGTGGCGATGAAGAATGCTCCGAGCATCAGGCCGCCGCTGAACAGATGGAACAGCGGGTCGGCATAGCGCATCGGGTCGATCAGGTGGAAGATTCCGGCAAGCATGGCCACACTGCCCAGCAGGGCGACCGGGATATGCCAGGTGATGATCCTCTTCAGGATCAGAAACAGCCCGCCGAGCAGGAACAGGATCGCCGATGTCTCGCCCAGACTGCCGCTGATGCTGCCCACGGCCGATGCCACCGGATCGTACATGGATACCAGGATATCGGGCAGCTGATGACCCATACCGATCTCGGTGCGCACATGGCCGAGCACGGAGGCGCTGCTCACTGCATCGAGATTCGGGATGCCGCTTGCAGTGATGCTCCAGCCGTCGGCCATATCCATGCTTGCAGGGGTGCCGAAGGGGCGCGGAGCGATCCATGTGGTCATCTCCAGAGGAAAGGAAACCAGAAGGATGGTGCGTGCCAGCATGGCCGGATTGAACGGATTCTGCCCGATACCGCCGAATACATGCTTGCCGATGACAATCGCGCAGAAGCTTCCCAGCACCCCGATCCACCAGGGCGACCACGGCGGCAGGGTCATGGCCAGCAGCCATCCGGTGAGCAGGGCGGAGAAGTCCATGCAGAAGGGGAAAACCGGCTTGCCTGCAATCTTCAAGCAGACAGCTTCGAATAGCACCGCCGAGCCGACAGTGATCAGGAACAGGAACAGTGCCGGCCAGCCGAACTGGTAGATGCCGAACATCGTACCGGGGGTGAGCGCCAGCAGCACCAGCAGCATGACCATCTGCACATTGTTCGGGCCTGCGATATGCGGCGAGGAAGGAGGGATGATCATCAGGCGACCTCTTTCCCGCTATCTTCGGAAGGTTCTTCGGCGGCTTCTTTGAGTGCCTGTGCCGCCTTGCGGGCGGCAATTTCCGCCTTGCGTCTGGCCATGGCCTCTTCGCGTTCCTTTTCCTGCCTTTGCATGCGTATCTGCCGGCCCTGGATCAGGCGCTTGATTTCATCGTCCTTCTGCTTCTGCTGTGCGGTGCTGACCAGTTCGCCCTTGCCGTAGTTGAAATAGTGGGCCAGCGGAATGCCGGAGGGGCAGGCAAAGGAACAGGAACCGCACAGGATGCAATCCTTCAGGCCGATCTCCACGGCGGCATCGAGTTTGTCGCGCTTGAGCAGCGAGGCCATGGTGAGCGGCGAGAGCCCCATCGGGCAGGCATCCACACAGGATGCACAGCGGATACATGGATGCTCGACACGGCGCTTCACTTCGGCGGCGCCCAACGCCAGCACGCCATTGCAGCCCTTGGTGACCGGGATACCGGCATGCGGGATGGCCTGACCCATCATCGGCCCGCCCATGATCATGCGCGCCGGTTCCTCCTTCAGGCCGCAGAAAGCCAGCAGATCGGAGATCAGCATGCCGACCGGCACCTCGTAGTTGCCGGGGCGGATCACCGCTTCACCTGCCACGGTGACCACCCGGCTGGTCAGCGGCTTGCCCTCGCGCACGGCACGGTTCACCGCATATGCTGTGGCGGCATTGTGCAGCATGACGCCCACATCCGCGGACAACCTGCCAGCAGGTACCTCGCGACCGGTAACGAATTCGATCAACTGCTTCTCCGAACCCATCGGATAGCGGGTGGGTACGGGCATGACCCGGATATTGCCGTATGGCGCGGCAGCCTTGTGCATCAAGTCGATGGCTTGCGGTTTGTTTTCCTCGATGGCGATGATGACTTCCGGACCGTTCAGGGCCTGCGCCAGAATGCGGATACCATCCAGCACATCATGAGTGCGCTCCTGCATCAGGCGATCATCGCAGGTGAGGTAAGGCTCACATTCGCAGCCGTTGATGATCAACACAGGTGTGCGGTGGCTCTGCCCCAGAGTGAGTTTCACGGCAGCCGGGAAGGTGGCACCGCCCAGACCCACGATGCCGGACTGGGCCACGCGCTCGGCGATCACCTCCGGACGCAGGAAGAACGGGTTCACCGGCACCGAGGCATCCTCCCTGATTTCCCTGCCGTCGTTGACCACCACCATGGCCTTGGTGGGCAGGCCCGAGGGGTGCGGGGCGGGCCAGTCGATGATGTCCTCGACATAGCCGGAGCAGGGCGCATGGATATGCGCCGATACATTACCCTGTCCGCGTGCGATGAGCGCGCCTTTATAGATGATCTCGCCGGGCACGCGGCACGGCTTGGCCGGAGCACCGATATGCTGCTTCAATGGCAGGTATAAGCGCTCGGGGGTCGGAACGCGCATGATGGTGATATCCGAGGTGAGCTTGCGCTCATCCGGGTGCACCCCGCCACGAATCGGAAAGCCGGCCATGATACTAGGCCGCCTGCGGCAGCCCCGGCTGCGCATGCTGCTGCCGGTGGGATGCTGCTTCAGGCTTGTGCCAGCGCCAGTTTTCCAGCGTGGTCTGCACCTCGACCATCTGCAGGCACTCGGTCGGGCAGACGTCGATGCATAAGCGGCAGCCGTTGCAGGCGCTGTTCAGCACCGCATGGATCTGTTTCGGTGCGCCGACGATGGCATCCGTCGGGCAGGCCTTGAAACAGCGTGCGCAGCCGATGCAGGTGGCCTCCTGCACGTAGGCCACAGCAGGTTCACTGGCTGTGCCATTGCTGAAATCCCAGTCCACGCCGAGGCGCGCGGCCAGACTTTCCACCAGACTTTTACCGCCCGGCGGGCACATATCGAGCTTTGCAGTGCCGGAGGCAACTGCTTCCGCGGCCTGGCCGCAACCGGCGAAACCGCACTGACCGCAGTTGGAGCCTGGAAGCATGGCGGTGATGTCCTCGATAATCGGGTCGGCACCGACCTTCAGATAGCGTGCGGCCAGACCGAGGAACAGGCCGAGGGAGAGGCCGAGAACGGTAAGGGTGAGAATACCTTCGATCATCTTGATTCCTCCTAGTGACTTGGCAGACCGCTGAAGCCCATGAAGGCCAGCGATAGAATGGATGCGACGATGAAACCGATGGGTGCGCCGGAGAAGCTGCGCGGCACATCATTAAGTGCCAGTCGCTCGCGCAGTCCGGCAAACAGCACCATGACCAGTGTGAAGCCGATGGAAGAGCCGAAGCCGTATACTGCGGCATCGAAGAAGCCGCTCTTCTGCTGCACACTGAGCAGGGCAACGCCGAGCACCGCGCAATTGGTGGTGATCAGCGGCAGGAAGATGCCGAGCAGCTGATAGAGCGACGGGCTGGCCTTTTTGATGAACATCTCGGTGAACTGCACAACCGCGGCGATCACCAGAATGAACGAGATGATGCGCAGGTAGAGAAGATCGAAGGGCTCGAGTACGAATGTTTCCAGCAGCCAGCTGGAGATGGCGGCCAGGGTGAGCACGAAGGTGGTGGCAAAGCCCATGCTGATGGCCGTTTCCAGCTTGTTCGACACGCCCATGAACGGGCACAGGCCTAGGAACTTGACCAGTACCACATTGTTCACCAGTGCCGTGCCGATGATCACCAGCAGCAGGTCGGTCATGATATATTCCCTGAATTCATCATGCGCATGATGTGCAGGAACGGTGCCACTGAGAGCTGGTGCGGACTGGGCATGTCAAATGGCTTGTTGTTAGGCGTTTTCTGCTGCCGGTGCACAAGAATTCAGCAGCCGGAATCGTGTGCTGTTTACGACATCTTCAACTGCCGGTCCGGAAAATTGTTGCAAATGCTACAATTTTCCGGCGGCAGATTGCCGAAATAGCAAGCAATCAGGTCTGAGGCTTACCGGGCACACATCTTGCAGAGAATCCGTTCATGAACTACGACGCAATACCCAGCGGGCTCTATTTCCAGGTTGTCGAGCAATCGGCGGTTGCCACCTCGATTACCGATTTGAGGGCCAATATCATCTATGCCAATGCCGCGTTCACGAGCGTCACCGGCTACGATGCCGAAGAGGTCGTGGGCAAGAACGAATCCATCCTGTCCGACAAGAATACCCCGAAGCTGGTGTATCAGGCTTTGTGGGGCAGGCTGCAGCAGAAAAAAACCTGGAACGGTGTGCTGGTCAACCGGCGCAAGGACGGGTCCCGCTATCTGGCCGATGTGACCATCGCTCCGGTTCTCGATGAGGCCGGTGAGGTGACCCATTACCTCGGCATGCACCGCGATGTGACTGATATGCACCGTCTGGAGCAGCAGGTGCTTAACCAGAAGACCCTGATCGAATCGGTGATCAATCTTGCCCCGATGGCGATCGCCGTGCTTAACACCGATGGCCGGGTGGAACTGGACAATCTGGAATACAAGGCGCTGATGTCCGATTGCCAGGGTGGCGAACCGGCGCGGTTGATCCTGGAACAACTGAAATGCGAACATGGCAATAGTGCGGTCGGCCGCGATTTCAACGCGATGGAAATGCGTTTCGAGATGCAGCATGGCCGTAAGGCCCGCTGGTATTCCTGCTCCGGCACCTGGTTCAAGGAGAGCGATGAACGTGCGGAATCCTTCTTCGAGCGGAACAATGCCGATCATTTGTTGCTGGTCGCAACCGATATCACTGATCTGAAGTCGCAGCAGGAGATCGTGCGGGCAAGTGCGATGCGCGCCATTCTCGCCAGACAGGAGCTGATCCAGAGCCTGCGCGAGGTGCTTTCCGGTGCCGCCTTTCAGTTGCAGGGCCCGTTGAACGTGATGGGTGCCGTGGTGAATATGCTCAAGCAGCGTGAGGAGCAGGGCGGCTGTTCGGCCTCCATGGTGCAGGCACTCGATCAGGCTCTGGAATCCGGTCAGCAGACCGTGGCTATGCTGGAGGACAGCAAGCCTGCCGAGGCTCTTGAAGAACCTGTCGAGGTCGATATCAATGAATTGTTGCTCGATGTGATCTCTATCTCGGGTGAGCGTATGCATCAATTAGGCGTGGTGCTTGACTGGATACCGGAATCAACGCTACCGCGCATGCAGGGACGGCCATGGAAGCTGCGTGGTGCTCTCAAGCAGCTTGTGGACAACGCGCTGGATGCGCTGGAAAAGCTGGAGAACAGGCATCGTGAATTACGCGTACGTACCGAGTCCGGTGACGGCATGATCAAGGTGCATATCTGCGACAGCGGTCCGGGGATTCCGGATGATCTCCGCCGCCATGTGTTCGAACCCTTTTTCAGCACCAAGCGCGATGACAGCGCCTCCGGCATGGGCCTGCCGACCTGCCAGAATGTGATCAGCGAGCATGGTGGCATGATCTGGGTGGAGAACAGTGTGCTGGGCGGTGTTTGTTTCCGTCTGCAGTTTCCAATGCATTCGAATGCTTACGGGGAAGGTATATGAGTCCCCCCGATTTTGATCGTGATCTGGGATTCTTCGATCGCAACGGCTTGATCGAGGCCGAGCTTGAGGCCTTGTACAAGGTCGGTCGTGTACTCAGTCGCTCGTTGAATCTGCATGAAACCATGAAGGCCGTGCTCGAGGTGCTCAACGACGAAACCGGTATGGAGCGCGGTATGATCGCGCTTATCGACCGCGATAGCGGTCATCTGCGGGTAAGAGCGGTGCACGGTCTGGATACGGCCAAGGCGGCCGAGGTGATCTATATGCCCGGCGAAGGCATTGTCGGTGCAACCATAGAGGACGGTCAATCGACGGTCATCGAACGCCTTGGAGAGGAGCCGGAGTTTTTAGACCGGCTTGGTCTTTATGATCCCACGCTGCCGTTTCTGGTCGAGCCGATCACCATCGGCGACCTTGATCCTGTCGGTGTTATTGCGGCGCAACCGGCCCCCGGACGTGTGATGCTGCTGCACGAGCGTTCACGCTTCATGAAAATGGTGGCTAATCTGATTGCGCAGACTGTGCGCCTGTCCTGGGAGGTGGAAAGCGAGAAACGCACCCTGACCAGCGAGCGCGACCAGTTGCGTCAGGCGGTGCAGGGTAATTACGGTTTCGATAATATTGTCGGACATACCCAGCCTATGCGACGGGTTTTTGATCAGGTGCGGCAGGTATCGAAGTGGAATACAACGGTACTGATCCGCGGTGAATCCGGAACCGGCAAGGAACTGATCGCCAATGCCATTCATTTCAATTCACCACGTGCCAGTGATCCCTTCGTGAAGCTTAATTGCGCCGCACTGCCCGATAATCTGCTCGAATCCGAGTTGTTCGGGCACGAGAAGGGCGCATTCACCGGTGCGGTGAACCAGCGCAAGGGACGCTTCGAACAGGCGGATGGCGGCACGATTTTCCTTGATGAGATCGGGGAGATATCCCCGACCTTTCAAGCCAAGCTGCTAAGGGTGCTGCAGGAAGGCGAGTTCGAGCGGGTGGGTGGCACGCGCACCATGAAGGTTGATGTGCGTGTGGTGGCTGCAACCAATCGTAATCTCGAAGAGGATGTATCGTCCGGGGATTTCCGCGAGGATCTTTACTACCGCTTGAACGTGATGCCGATCAATCTGCCATCGTTGCATGAGCGGGTGGAGGATATCCCTGATCTGGCACGCTATCTGGTAGATAAGATCAGCCGTCAGCAGGGACGTAAGCTTGTGCTCAGCGATAGCGCCATCCGGGTACTGATGCGCTACGGCTGGCCGGGAAATGTGCGCGAGCTGGAGAACTGTCTGGAACGCGCTGCGGTGATGTGCAACGAGAGCGAGATCGATGCCCAGGCCATCGGACTGACCGGAATCGAGGAGAAGCTCTTCGATCAGGGCTTGAAGGTGCCGGGGAAAAAGAAAGCGATGGTGAACTTTGATGATCCCGAACTCGACGAACGCGAACGGGTGATCGCTGCACTCGAGCAGTCCGGCTGGGTACAGGCCAAGGCTGCCAGGCTGCTGAACATGACGCCCAGACAAATCGCCTATCGAATCCAGACCTTGAATATCAGGGTGCAGAAGATCTGATTGCAGGTCCTGAAAGCGGTCTGTTGCTAATCCCACAAAAGGTACGCGATTGTCTGTAATGTTCGCGACACGCCACACCCGAAGGATGAATAAAATCCATTAAAATCAGTAACTAAGCAAAGCATGATCTGAGGCACGTCTCTTGCAATGTGCGGTTGATGATCCGCTTTGCAGCGGGCGACAACGACACTGGAGGTCGCCATGGAGTTGATGGTACTGGGACAGAAAAGCAGTGAAGAAAATCCGGCGTCAGGATGCTCGGCCGGTTCGTGCGGTTCGACCGACGATCAGGTAACCCGGCTTCCCGATCATATCCGCGAGAAGGTGGAGAACCACCCCTGTTATTCAGAGAAAGCGCATCACTACTTCGCCCGCATGCATGTTGCTGTAGCCCCGGCTTGCAATATCCAGTGCCATTACTGTAATCGAAAATATGATTGCGCCAACGAATCCCGCCCCGGCGTGGTCTCTGAATTATTGACCCCCGCGCAGGCCGTGAAGAAGACCATGGCGGTCGCCGCCAATATTCCGCAAATGACCGTACTGGGCATTGCAGGTCCGGGCGATCCGCTGGCCAATCCCGAGCGCACCTTTGAAACCTTCCGCGAACTCTCGGAGAAAGCACCGGATATCAAGCTTTGCGTATCCACCAACGGATTGGCCCTGCCGGATGCCGTGGACGAACTGGCCAAACACAATATCGATCATGTCACCATCACCATCAACTGTGTGGACCCTGAGGTGGGCGCAAAGATCTATCCGTGGATCTACTGGAACAACCGCCGCATCAAGGGCGTGAAAGCCGCAAAGATCCTGATCGAACAACAGCAGAAGGGTCTGCAGATGCTGGTTGAGCGGGGCATTCTGGTGAAGGTCAATTCGGTGCTGATTCCGGGTGTGAACGATGAGCACCTGAAAGAGGTGTCGCGTATCGTCAAGGCCAAAGGTGCCTTCCTGCACAATGTGATGCCGCTGATTTCGGAGCCCGAGCACGGCACCTTCTACGGAGTGATGGGTCAGCGCGGCCCGAACCCCGATGAACTCTCGGACCTGCAGGATGCCTGTGCAGGCGATATGAACATGATGCGCCATTGCCGCCAATGTCGTGCCGATGCCGTCGGCATGCTGGGCGAGGATCGCGGTGATGAATTCACCCTCGATAAGATCGAGGACATGGAGATCGATTATGCCGAGGCCATGGTCAAGCGCGCGGCTGTGCACGCATCGATTGCCAGGGAACTGGCTGCCGATGAGGCAAAGGCTGCACTGGCAGGCCTGAATGTGAAGGCAGGCTCAAGGCCGGTGCTGATGGCTGTTGCGACCACCGGTGGCGGTATGATCAATCAGCACTTCGGGCATGCCCGGGAGTTTCTGGTATATGAGGCTTCTCCCGAAGGGGTGCGCTTTATCGGGCATCGCAAATCCGATCAGTACTGCATCGGTGATGATACCTGTGGCGAGAAGGAAAGTGCACTGAGCACAACCATCCGTGCCTTGCAGGGATGCGAGGTGGTGCTGTGTTCGAAAATCGGTTTCGAGCCATGGGACGAGCTTGAGAAGGCCGGTATTCAGCCGAACGGCGAACATGCCATGGAGTCGATTGAAGAGGCAGTGGGCGCTGTATACGAAGAAATGTCCGGGGCAGGCAAGCTGGATTCAGCTCCGGCATCTGCCGCGGCCGCTTAATCTCAAGGGAGGCTGATATGTCATTATCCATTATCGAATCATGTGTGAATTGCTGGGCATGTCTGCCGGTGTGTCCGAGCAATGCAATTTACGATGCCAAGCCGCATTTCCTGATTGATGCTGGTAAATGTACTGAGTGCGAAGGTGATTTCGCCCAGGCGCAGTGCGCCAGCATCTGCCCGATCGAAGGTGCGATTCTCGATCATTTCGGTGAAGCGGTGAATCCGCCGGGATCGCTGACCGGGATTCCTCCGGAGAGGCTGGCCGAGGCGATGGCGGAGATTCAGGCGCGATAGTATGACAATTCACTCGAACGGCACCTGAGATGGCGCTCATCACTTTCTTTGAGAAGCCCGGCTGCATCAATAATACGCGGCAGAAGAAGCTCTTGAAGCAGGCCGGGCACAGTCTGCTCGAGAGGAACCTGCTTGTTGAGCCGTGGACGGTTGAGACATTGCGCCCCTTTTTTTCCGGTCTGCAAGTGGCTGAATGGTTCAATCGCTCTGCACCACGGGTGAAAAGCGGTGAGGTGGTTCCGGAGCGTTTGCAGGCTGAGCAGGCACTCTGCTTGATGCTGGATGATCCGTTGCTGATTCGAAGGCCGCTGATGCAATGTGAGGGCATGCATATGTGCGGCTTCGATACGCCTGCATTGCTTGCGATGCTGGGCGATGCCGGAATCGCTATCATGACAAGCGTGGCCGCAGAACATGCCGAAGCACCCGGTCTGCAGGCCGGTGCCGTGCCGCTCTCTGATCGGGTGCACTGGATCGGTGCGCTGGACCCGACGCTACGCAGCTTCGATATCATCCTGAAAACAGCCAATGGCACCAGCTACAACGCCTATGTGGTGCGTGGAAGCGAAGGCGTGGCGGTGATCGATACGGTGAAGGAAGGCTTCTCCGATGTGTTTTTCCGGCGACTGGAGAGCGTGGCCGACTATAGAGAAATCAAATATATCGTACTCAACCATCTGGAGCCGGATCATTCGGGAGCCCTGCCGGAACTGATGCGCCGTGCGCCGCAGGCTCGTATCTTCATTTCGCAGCGCGCCCAGACGATGCTCAAGGCCCTGCTCAAGCACGATGCATTCAAGTTCACCCCTGTGATGACCGGTGATTCGATAAGCCTTGGTGATCGCACGCTCAGCTTTCTGCATACCCCCTATCTGCATTGGCCGGACACACAGTGCACCTGGCTTACGGAGGAACAGATCCTGTTCTCCGGCGATGTGTTCGGCTGCCATTATTGTGATGCGCGCCTGTTCAATGACCGGGTCGGGGATTTTCGTTTTTCTTTTGAATACTACTACGCGCATATCATGAGACCGTTCCGTGAATTTGTGCTTCAGGCGCTGGGTCTGATCGAACCACTGGAGCTGAACATCATCGCGCCGGCTCACGGGCCGATCCTGCGCGATCGTCCTTCACAGTATCCGGAACATTACCGTCGTCTGGCCACACCGGCCCTGCACAGTGAATCAGCGCAGGAGAAAACCCTGCTGATCTTTTACATCAGTTCCTACGGCAATACCGCGCGCATGGCCGAGGCAATCTATGCAGCGGTGAGCGGGATTGAAGGCGTGCGGGCATCCCTCTACGACCTTGAAGGTGGCGAGGTGGCACCGTTTGTCGATTTGATTGAAGAGGCCGATGCGATTCTATTCGGCACGCCGACCATCAACGGGGATGCTGTAAAGCCGGTTTGGGACCTGCTCTCTTCGCTGGCTGTGATACCCACACGCGGCAAGCTGGGTGCGGTTTTCGGCTCCTATGGCTGGAGCGGGGAGGCGGTGCGCATGGTCGAAGAGCGATTGCGCGGCCTGAAAATGCGAGTTCCGGTTGAGGGGTTGCGCATCAAGCTCATCCCTACAGAAGAAGAACTGCAGCGATGCCGCGATTTCGGCCGGAACATCGGCCGCGAACTGGTCGGTGAGATGCAAGACAGGATTGTGGAGATGGCCTGACCGGTTTTAAGTCGATCAATTCTCAGTGGTTGATTGGCGTCGGGCCGTTTGCGTATTGAAAACAGTGAACAAGCTGTGTCCCGCAAGGGGCTAATTTGAAAGGAGGATAAAATGGCAAAAGCAAAAGTGACGTTTCTGGATATCGGAGTCACCGTCAATGTGCCGGTCGGCACACGTGTGATCGAGATATCGGAGAAGGTAGGCGGCGGTCTGATCTATGGCTGCCGCGAAGGTGATTGCGGCACCTGTCTGATGAAGGTGGAGGAAGGCTGGAACAACCTGTCCGAACCATCTGTCGTAGAAGAAAAAGTGCTGCGCGAAAATATGGCCGGTAAGCATTGCCGTCTGGCCTGTCAGGCGCAGGTGCTCGGCGATATCGCTGTGCGGCCGGCATAAGGAGAGACAAACATGGCAAATATAACCTTTACCAACCCCGGCTATAAAGACAAGACAGTCTATGCAACGGCCGGAAGCCATACCGAAACAGTGCTCAAGATTGCCAAGGCGAATAAGATTCCGATTGATTTCTCCTGCGGTGATGGTGAGTGCGGTACCTGCATCATCAAGGTGTCGCCGCTTTCTGAAAAGGCACGCCTGGGCGGACCTTTGACCGAGAAGGAGAAATCCGTGCTGGTTGAACACGGCAAGCTGACCAAGGCAGAGATCGAGAAAATGGCTGTGGATGATCTTCCGTCACCGTGGCGTCTGGCCTGCCAGATGATCGTTCGCGATGAGGATGTCCTTGTCGAATACTGAGTCGGTGCCCGATCGCCGGCAGCTGATCTTCTCCGCGCTGATGGATACATCGAACGGAGCGGAGAATGCCGGCTTTCTGGCTTCGATGCTTGCATCCTGGCTTACAGGTGAGGGGGTGTTGCCTGCCTATATGGGGCTCACCCCTGAATCCTTTAAAGCCATGCTGCAGCGCTTTTTTCCGGCGTTTCCGCAAGCAGGCTTCCCGGCAGTCGATAAGCTGTCGGACGAAATGCCGGAGCGGCAGGAGCTAGTCTCGTTGTTTGCAGCCGATTATGCTGATGATGATGAGATGCGGGTGTGGATTGCTGATATACTGATTGCTGCTTGCGCCGGGCACCGGCACTTATGGGAAGATCTCGGCCTTTTCAGCCGCAAGGACCTGACAGGTATGATGCAGGGCAACTTCCCGGCACTGGCACAAAGAAACCTACGCGACATGAAGTGGAAAAAATTCATCTACAAACAGTTGTGCGAGCGGGAAGGTATCATTGCCTGTCCGGCACCGACCTGTGATGCCTGTGCCGATTTTCCGGTTTGCTTTGCCCCGGAGGATGAGCCCAGCGACTGATTGTCGCCGGGCCCGCTTTACTTAGAGATGGGAATTAAACCTTCAAGCTAGGAATCAAGCTGAACCAGTGATGAAGCTGTGGCATTAGCCTCGCTAGGGGTTCTGGCACGAATAGAGAGGGCGTGCAGGGCACCACTTGCCAGTTCAGCCTCAAACAGCTTTAGAATCGACTTCTGGCGTTTTAGTACCGGCATATTTGTGAAGCCGTCGGAAATAATCTGAACTTCAAGATTGCAGTCTTCTCCCTGAATGAAAACCCGGGCATCGCCGTAAATGCCCAGGATGCGCTCGCGGACTGTCGCCCGATCAATCTTTTTATCGCCCATCACTCAGGCTACCGCACCGGAGAGTAGCGATTTTAACTCACCACTCTCCGCCATATCCACAATGATGTCGCAGCCGCCGACCAGTTCGCCGTCCACGAAGAGCTGCGGGAAGGTGGGCCAATCGGAGATCGAAGGAAGCTTCTCGCGGATGAATGGCGCGGCCAGAATATTTACATAGGCGAAATCCGCACCGGTGCTTTTGATGGCAGCCACAGCCTTTGCCGAGAAACCGCACTCAGGAGCCTCAGGGATGCCCTTCATGTAGAGGATGATTGGATTTTCAGCCAGCTGTGCTTTGATTTTATCTTCTGTTTTCATATGTTACTCCATTCCATTTATTTAAATTATTCTTGGTTTGCGACATCATTAATGTAACGCCGAAGCTTTTTTCAGGCGTTTGAGAACAGCTAGGGTTGAAGAAAACTCCAGGGCATCGAGACCATCTGGAGTGCGCAGAGATGTATCGGCTCCGGCGCTTAAGAGTTCATTGACTACTTCCAGCTTACCGACCGATGCGGCATACATCAGGCAGGTGTATCCATTATGATTCACTTGATTGGCGTCAGCACCGGCTTCGAGCAGCAGGCGGATCATTGCAATATCCGCTGAGACACAGGCGAACCAAAGAGGCTGATTACCATCACTGTTTTCGGCATGCAGATCCGCACCCAGCTCAAGTAGCTCACTGGCGATCTGCTGATTCCCGTCGAGTGCGGCGAGCATCAGCGTGGTCATGGCCCGGTCAATGCGCGCGTGTATCACATGTTTTGCATCGTTGTCGCCTCGAAATCCGTGTTGTTGCAACCATTGATGCAGACCATTGGAGAACTGACTGCTTAGATTGGAGAAATATTCATACAATGCCTGCCAACCGCCTTCTAGGTTATACACTTCGGTAAGTCCCATCTGGCATAGGAAATCAGCCATGTCGCGACTGGAGTGGCCATGGTAGCAATACACCAGCACCGGTCTGGATTTCTTTTTCAGCAGATCCTTGATCTGATCCTCATTGGCTGGCATCGCTCCTTCGAGATGTCCGCTTGCATAGGCATTGGCATCGCGCATATCCAGTACAACAGGTTGTTTTTGCTGCATAAATGCAGGCAACGCTTCAACCCTGATGTCCTGATAGGCCGAGGCTTGTCTGTCGGGTTTGTTTTGTACTTTATCCGCCGATTTTCCTATGATGTATTCTTTCATGAATTCAGGCCTCCGCTGATCAGTTGCTAAAATTCCCGGCTGCAAATTTCCAGTTCAGTAGCTTCCAGAAGGCCTCGATGTAATCGACCCGGGCATTACGGTAATCGATATAGTAGGCGTGCTCCCACACATCGCAGGTAAGCAGTGGCGTGAGCCCATCATCAAGGCCGTTACTTAAAGGGTTGCCCGCATTGGCTGTGTTGATAATGGAAAGACGACCGTTCATGTTTTTTACAAGCCAGGTCCAGCCGGAGCCGAAATTGCCTGCGGCACTGGCCGAGAACTCTTGTCTGAAGGCAGCAAATGAACCGAAATCAGCCCGGATGGCGAGCTTCAGAGCACCATCGGGTTCTCCACCGCCCTTGGATGAGAGGCAATTCCAGTAGAAGCTGTGATTCCATACCTGTGAGGCATTGTCGAACAAGCTTCCATCGGCTTTGCAGATCAGCTCTTCAAGCGAAGATTCCTCAAAGATAGTGCCGGTAATGAGCCGGTTCAGGTTCGCAAGATAGGCCTGATGGTGTTTGCCATAATGATATTCCAGTGTTTCCCCGGAGATCAGGGGAGCCAATGCATCAATTGGGTAGGGAAGCTCGGCAAGGGTGAAAGGCATGGGTGACTCCGTTATCAGGCTGATGGCGTTCGCAAAGCGATTGCGATAAAAATCGAAGGGTGCAGGGGCATGTCAAAGCCATGTCCCTGCGATACAAGTAGCGAACACGGAGTAGTGAATTTCGCCTGGCTCACATCTGCGACATTCATTCAGCAACCGACCAGCATGGTTTCTTCGCCGGCCTCAGCCGTGATGGCAGCATCGCAACCCATCAAAGCACTGATATCGGCTTCGATAATCTCGATACCCATCTTCTTGCAGAAACGGCGTTCCTTGGCATTGGGCTCGGGAATCATCGCCCAGGCAGCCGGCTTGCCGGCGCCATACATGATATCGGAAAGCACCATGCGCTCGGTATCGCGCTGCATGCGCAGACCGATAAACAGGTACTGCTTGCCGATGCGGTATTCCTTCAGGAAGGAGGGGATGGCGAAGCCGCCCATCAGTTCGCTGATATAATCCACGTAATCGGCATCGGATGCGACATACAGCGCTTCGGGCTTCGGTGTGCCCATCGGCTTGAACAGGATGGGTCGCGATGGATCGACTGCCTCCTGCGTGGTTTCGCTGTAGCTGCCATCGGTATAGCTGAAGATCTTGAAGCGGTAATCTGTGCCACCAAGCCTGGAAAGACCGACGATAAGGGTGTGGGGGGTATCCGCGTAACTGTCCTGCAACTGCGTGTCGCGATTGATATCCACCACATAATGGGGGTGCATGCCGGCCAGCCATTCGTGCACCGGAGAGCGCGTCCATTCGGTTTCGGCATAGATGCGATTCAGGGTGCGGGTGATGAAGCTGCGGCCTTTTTTCAGTTCAAGATTCATCGCCGCGCGAGCAAATTCATACATCAGTTTCGGAGCCATCGGCGAGCCGTTGTTCATGGCATAGATCAGGCTGTCGCTGTCGGCAGGAATCGGTTCGCCATCCTTCACGGAAACAGAACCGCAAAGGGCACCGGATCCAAGGTAGGGGACAATGCTGCCATCCCTGATGCCGCTGATGAGTTGTTGCTGCAGTGCTGAATCCATAGTCGCTCCCGGAAGCTTTTACAGGAGCTATGGCAAGAAGCATTCCAACAGAAAAAACGTTGAAAAATATAGAGTGTGCGGGATGATCTACTGTCACGAACAACGCAATATGTCGTGTTTGTTACAGATGGAGGCGGCACCCAGCCTCCGGTTTCAGGCGGTGGCGCGACGGTGACCATGGAAGCGGTGTACTGGCTTCACAACGATCACCTCGGCACCCCGCAGGCACTGACGGATGTGAGCGGCAGGAAGGTGTGGGAGATGAGCCAGACGCCATTCGGGATTGCCACAATCAACGAAGACCCTGATGGGGATGGCATCAAGGTCACCAATAACTTCCGCTTTCCAGGTCAGTATTTCGATGCCGAGACGGGGCTGAACTACAACTACCAACGGACCTATGACCCGATGTTGGGTCGTTACACCCAAAACGACCCCATTGGGTTGAATGGGGGGATGAATCCGTTTGGGTATGTTGGTGGGAATCCTATTTCGTGGATTGATCTGTTTGGTCTGAGACAATACAGCAGTTCAGCGGAAGCTTCGGCTATGGCAACCGCCGAAGCAATGGGGCAAATTCCGGGGCAATATCCAGACAACCCTGAGGACTTAAGAAATCTAGCGGCTATTACAGGGGTGGGGGCGGTATTTGCATATGAAACTATTGGTGTACTCACGCTATCAACCATTACCCTCCATCTGATGGCTAATGACCAATATGGCGTTGCTCTTGATCTCTTAGGTGTATACACCGGCATAATAGGCCATGGTCTTGGAATGGCTGATAACGTTGCATCATGGTTTGCCTTCTGGACCACCCAGATTACAGGGTCGATAGACCCACAAAATGAAGTTGGAAAGGAATGCCCATAAGATGAAAAAAAAACAGACAATACTTATCTGGATAATTGTTGTTTCATATATATTGCTGGGCCTTTTGATTGGGCTGTCATATGACGCAAACATTGATTCTGCATCATATTGGCTTCCATTAATTATCTCGGTCTGGTTCTCATATAATTTGGTGGCTTATTATCTTAAGCTACCCATGTTTTTTGCATATGGATCAAGGAATGATCCAGATAGCAGTAAAATAGAAAGGGTCGGAGGTGCAATCTTTTCAGCAATTGGAATTGCGGTTGGCATATATTTCTGGTGGAAAGGATTGTAATCAATGGCAGAGCTGGGCAGATCTGCAAAGAGCTGGGGGGTAAGGAAAATCGAAAATCGGGGAAGAAGAAGCCGGGGTCGGACCAAGATAAGTGATTGAAGTATAAGGTATTGTCGTCTAAATATGGGGGATATTAGGGCTTAGAGACACCTTTTCTGGGGTGAAAATAGGCCTCTAAGGATGCGGGGAGATCAGTTGCCAAGAGCGAATCGCCATCATATTCCGGGCCAGATATGGCATATCACACACCGCTGCCATCAGCGGGAGTTCCTGCTCAGGTTCGCCAAGAATCGCAAGCGCTGGTTGCAGTGGTTGTTTGAAGCGAAAAAGCGATTCGGACTGTCGATACTCGATTACATGGTTACCTCCAATCATGTCCATTTGCTGGTGGTGGACGACGAGAGCAATGCAATTTCAAGGGGCTTGCAGTTGGTTGCGGGGAGGACAGCGCAGGAGTTCAACCAGAGAAAAGGTCGCAAGGGTGCCTTCTGGGAAGATAGATATCATGCGACGGCCATAGAGGGCGGAGAGCATCTGCTGCGATGTCTGGTATATATCGATATGAACATGGTGCGCGCCGGGGTCGTATCGCACCCGTCGGAGTGGCCGCATAGCGGCTACCTAGATATTCAGACTCCGCCTGAGCGCTATGGTTTGATTGATCTAGAAAGGCTGATTGAGATCACTGGTACGGCCAGTTATGAGCAGTTGAAGGAACAGCATAGGGATTGGGTTGACCAAGCAATTCGGGGTGATGCGAATGCACGACATGTTGAATGGACGGAAGCATTAGCTGTGGGAAGCATTGGCTTCGTCGAGGACTTGAAAGCACGCTTGGGCTATGCGGTAGCGGGCAGGAGGGTTCGTCAGGTTGGGGGCGCGCAAGTGTTGCGAGAACCCGAGGCGACTTACAGTGTCCATTTGGGGGTCGAAAAGGAGTGTTTAAGCCTTGAAAACACCGTATATTTTGACATAAATACTGAAGAATCAATATGTTAGCTTGGTCCGACCCAATGCTAAGATGGCCGTTACATAGGTTTATCTCTATTCCTGCAAATACTGGTATTGATAGCGATGCTTTAATGGAAAGATATTGTTTGCCATCGAACGTGTTGTGATTTGTTAGCGCTATTGCGTCAAGATGTGACTTTTCGACGTATTCCTTTAGCTTATCTAAGCTGAAATCAAAGTGAGAATCACTGATTGTTGGTACGGTATGAATATGAAGGTCAATTTTCTTCAATGTGCTCTCCAGCTACCAGTTATTTCCGAAACCGTAGTGCAGTCGCTGCCGTCTATCTAATTCACCCATGAACTCAGGACGGTTTCTGCGAACCCACTCAATTTCACTTTCAGTTGGTTCGCCCTCTGGCAAGCCAAGGTATTCGTATGTGATTCGTTTTTTTACAGGTTCGGATATAGACATGGGCACAAGGATGCCTGCAAGCGATCCGCTTCCGATCTCTCCAACAAAAAACAAGATGCCCTTTCTTAGAAGCCCTGCAACTACTGGGTGATCCATTGGTAATTGCAGTGTAAATTGGCCTTGAATGAAAAACTCACGAAGAACGGCTATCTCTTTTGTATCAAGCTCATCCATAAGTCCGACAGCTCTATTCGACAGACGATATCTATTCCATAGCAGCATAAGTATGGAATAGACCCATATAACCGCTTCAAGAACCAATAGGATTGCAGATACCAAAAAGACAATGCCCAGAATGGGCGCGTATTCTTTTTGCAGGCTATCGAGATGCAATTTGCTAAGATCATCTGGGGAAAGGAATGTCAGGAGTGCGGAAACCAAGCAAATAACAGCTACGAGCTTCGTGGGGAGCCTCAGAAACTCAATGAGCTTTGCTGCCCAGTCAGGAGTCATTGTTGTTACCTATGTGGCCCTAAGAAGCGATCCCCATTAAAGTGAATCATGTGATCGGGTTCTTCGGCGATCCAGACTTCTGTTTCCCACGCTATATCTGCAGCATTCTTTCTGAACTCAGCACGATCAGGGAAAGCCGTCACATACACACGACCCACCTTGCAATCCTTTAATGCTTGCTCCAGTTCAATCCACCTCTTCAGCGAAACAGGGCCATGGCTGGTCACTGCCTCGATGAGAAACAACCATTCATTTTTTTCATCGAAGACAACTACATCCGGAAGCTTGTCATGCGACATTGGCGGCACTCCAAGTTTCTCAAGATAGCCTGTTTCAAGAATCATAAGCTTGCCGCCTTCACCGCGACTACTGGCTGTATCACCAATATAGAGAACCACGCTATTCTCTGCGAAACGAGGGCAAAACTCGTGAACAATGTCCGCATGAAGCTGATTGTGCTTCCCAGCAGAAAGCCGGATTACTTCGCCACTTGGTAAGGTTATAGGGATTAACTCCCGTGATAGTTGCCGCTCATACAATGCTTTCAAATCAGTTAATTGATTCTTGTACTCTTCGACGCATTGATGCCAATCCCCATCTGGAAAGGCATGAATGATTTTCACGATAGGCTCATTCAGCGAGTAGTTATTATCCTTGCTATTCGTTGGGCGGGTAAAGTCATCGCGGTTTCTATCAACAATGCGGGCTTGTTCAAATTGATGCAGGGTTTGGCGGCGGATAGTTTCTCTTGAATTCGGTTTGTAGTCCTTTCCGTAGTGCTCTCGAATGAACTGCATAATATCCACTGTAGGTAAGAGCGGAGAGGAAGCTGTTGACCAGCTATCGTCAGGGCGAATATTTGCCAAAGCTAAAAACACCCAGCACGATCTGTCATTGTATTGAGCTTTAGGCATATCAAGCGATATAAGAAGCTGCCTTGCCTCTTCTACCTTTTTTGCACGTTGCTCATCGATACCCATTATCCCTCCAGAGATAGGACTTTATTCACTACGCTATCAACAGTGTCTTGATTTAAGTCATTTCTACGACAAAGAGATTCGCCGATTTTGATTATCTTGTCACGAGCGGGGAGTTTTAATAGCCGAACTTCTGTTGCGTTTACTTGGGTATTACCAGAGATACAACGGAAATATATATCCATGAAAGTTGAGTTCAGCAAACCCGCCAAACCATACGCCTCGCATTTGCCTAAACCGCTTACCTTACCAATATAATTCAGATGATTTTCAACAGCCACATACGGAGAGCCATCAGTTCTTTTTGAATAAACACCAGCGACCAGACGTCGTTTCTCATCTTTGGATGAAAAGCGTTTTATGAAAAGATAATTCTGATTCGGAATGAGATTCTTTTCAGAATCCTTAGTCACCAGATAGCGAATATCTTTCTTGTGTTCGCCAGTCCACTTTGTAGTAAATGCCCGCACATTTTGCATTCGATAGAGAGGAATTGATTCATTTGATATTTCTTTAGTCAGTAACTTCCTTGATCGAAAATCAACGATGCGGCCAGTTGAAATATAGTAGCCAGCATTTTCGAATGTTGTTTCCCAAGATTCAACTTTTGCAAGGACTTGGCTTTCATTAAGCGATTCAGGAATACGGATAATCGA
>Ga0209919_1000217_pt1 | contig 29952 bp, 27 predicted proteins | sample SalPon2A_C_D2_MG_FD_185721 | JGI IMG/M metagenome (GOLD analysis project Ga0209919, IMG submission 185721) | Soil microbial communities from South San Francisco under conditions of wetland restoration - Salt Pond MetaG R2A_C_D2_MG (SPAdes)... | ecosystem: Environmental > Terrestrial > Soil >... | reverse complement strand
TTCACAGTCGGGGTGCGGACAAATCCACTTAGGTACAGCGAGGCTGCTGAAGAGCGGTTGCACAAGAGCGGAAGCCTCTTCCTGCAGAGCAGGCTTGAACTGTCCGCGAAAGACGGTTTTTATACCCTGTACAAGGGAGATCTCAAGATGGCTCCACAGACCGTCGATACCGGCGCGAGCTGAGAACGCGAGGCATACGCTCCCGACCCGCGACGGGTTGATCGTATAAACTCTGGGCGGTTGTACCTCACCGGAAACGCCCCATGAATATTAATCGCCTGCTTGTCATGGCCTGTGCCGTCGCCGGATTGGCGCTTGCGTCGAATGCTGATGCCACTGCTTCCGTCACTCCGCAGCCGAGCTTTACTCAGCCGAGCGTGAGCCCCGACGGTAGCCGGATTGCCTTTGTGGCAGATGGTGCAATATGGGAGGTGCCGGCCACGGGCGGTGTGGCGCATTTGCTGGTATCCGATTCGGCGCCTGATGCGCGTCCGCTGTTCTCTCCAGACGGCAAGCATCTGGCCTTCGTGTCGGACAAAACGGGCGGCGGCGACATTTATCTCCTGAATCTGTCGGACGGGGTGCTCAAACGGCTCACCTGGAGCGATATTCGTGACGTGCCGAGCGGTTTCTCGGCCGACGGCAAGTGGCTGTACTTCACCAGCGGGCGCGACAACATCGCGCATTTCGGTGCGGTGTACCGCGTGCGCACGAGCGGCGGTACGCCGATGCCGGTTTCGCTGGAACTGTACCGCAACGAGGAAGCCGGCGTACCCTCGCCGGACGGCAAGACGATCGCCCTGGTCGGTCAGGGCTGGGGTTCGGTGCAGTGGTGGCGCCATGGCCACGCGCACATCGACGAAGGCGCGATCTGGCTGCTGAAAAACGACGCTTCCCACGATTACCGGCGCCTGACTCCCGACGATGCCCGGGCCCTGTGGCCGATGTGGAGCGCCGACGGGCAATCGCTTTATTACATGAGCGACCGCAGCGGCACCGAAAACATCTGGCATGTGAAACTTGATGGCAGCGAAACGGCCGTGACCCACTTCTCCGACGGGCGCTGCGTGTGGCCGGCGCTGTCCTCGAATGGCGGAACACTTGCCTTCCAGCGTGATTTCGGCATCTGGACGCTCGACACGAAAACCGGCAGCGCGCAAACCGTGCCGATCACGCTCGGCGGTGCCGTGGCCGGGCCGGAATTGCAGCACAAGACCTTCACGCACGGCTTCGACGAACTGGCGCTGTCACCGGACGGCAAGAAGATCGCGTTCGTCGTGCATGGCGAGGTGTTTGCCGCCGCGGCCGACAAGCCGGGCCCCGCACACCCCGTCACGCACACGGCGGCGGCGGAATTCGGCGTGGCGTGGGCGCCCGACAGCCGGCGGATTGTCTACGTGTCCGGCCGTGACGGCACCGAGCACCTGTTTCTCTACGACTTCGCCTCCGGCAAGGAAAAACGCCTGACCGACACCGACGGCAACGACCTCAATCCGCAATTCTCGCCCGACGGGATGTGGGTGGCGTTCATCCGTGACGCGCACCGGCTCGAGGTGCTGAACGTGAAAAGCGGCAAGACCCGCGAACTGGCCTCGGGCGGGCTCGATCTGCACCATCCGCTCGAGTCCTCGCATCCCTTTGCCTGGTCGCCTGACAGCCGCTGGATCGCATTCCTCGATTGGGGGCAACGGATGTACCGCAATGCCGAAGTGGTGCCGGTTGCCGGCGGCAAGGCCCGAGCGGTGAGCTTCATGGGTAACACATTCGCCGACAGCCTGCGGTGGAGCCCGGACGGCAAGTCGCTGTATTTCAGCACCGGGGAGCGCACCGAACCGGGCGAGATCGCCCGCGTGGATCTGGTGCCGCAACCTCCGAAATTCCGCGAGGAACAGTTCCTGGACCTGTTCAACGAACCTTCCTCGCCCGGGGAATCGCATGACTCCCCTGTTTCGCAAAATGGCGATGCAGGGTCGAAATCCGCCGGCAGTAAGAAGCCGGTCCATGTCACGGTGGACTTTACCGACATCGCCCGCCGGCTCGACATCTTGCCCGTGGGTATCAACGCGGGTGCGGTCCGGCTCAGCCCGGACGGCAAGACCCTGCTGTTCGACGCCGAGGTCGGGGGGCACGACAATCTTTACACCTGGTCGCTGGATCCGCTGGCGCTCAAGGCGCCAGTGGTGCACCAACTCACGTCTTCGCCCGGCGACAAGCGTTCGCCCCAGTTCTCTCCCGACGGCAAGACCGTGTGGTACCTCGATGATGGTGTCATCCGCTCGGTACCGGTCGAGGGCGGCAAGGCGAAGCCATTCGCCGTCTCCGCCGGCATGGACATCAATTTCCAGGCAGAGAAGGAGGTGGCCTTCCACGAAGCCTGGCAGTGGCTGGCGATCAATTTTCACGACCCGAAGATGAACGGCGTGGACTGGAATGCCGTGCGAACGCGATACGCCCCGCTGGTGGCGGGCGCACAGACCGATTCGGCACTGCAGCGCATCCTCAACCGCATGGTCGGCGAACTGGACGCGTCACATTCCGGCGTACGGCACTATTCGAACACGCCGGACGTGATCGGACGGCTCGGGTTGCGCTTCGATCCGCAAACCTATGAACGGCACGGGCAATTCCGAATCAGCGAAGTGATTCCGCTGTCGCCGGCGGCCGTGGCCGGCCATATCGCCAAGGGCGATTACCTGTTGGCGGTGGACGGCACGAAACTGGATGCGCAAACGAACCTCGATTCGCGTTTGGCGAATCGAATCGGCAAGGAAACCGTGCTCACCGTGGCCGACAATGCGCGTGGCCGGCACCAGCGCGAGGTGAAGGCCAAGCCGGTCAACGCCGGCAGTGCCTCGCAGCTTGTCTACGAGGCCTGGGTGGAGCACAACCGGGCGATGGTCTCGAAGCTCAGCGACGGCCGTCTCGGCTACATCGACCTGCCCGACATGTCGATGCGCTCGCTGCAGCGCCTGTACCAGGCGATCAATGCCGAGAATGGCGACCGTGAAGGCGTGGTGATCGACGTGCGCAACAATTTCGGTGGCTTCGTCAATGCCTATGCGTTAGACGCCCTGGCGCGGCGCCATTACCTGGACATGACCTTCCGCGGCATGAAGCGCGCGAACGCACGGCCGCTGCTTGGCCAGCGCGCGCTCCAGCGTCCGACCGTTTTGATCACCAACCGCGTCACGCTGTCCGACGGCGAGGATTTCACCGAGGGCTACCGCGAGCTCGGCCTGGGCAAGGTCGTCGGTGAACCCACGGCGGGCTGGATCATTTACACGTCCAATGTACACATGATCAACGGCTTCGTCGTGCGCCTTCCGTTCATCACCGTCACCACGGCCGACGGCAAGCCGATGGAAATGCACCCGCGCCCGGTCGACGTCCCCGTCGCCGAGCCGCTCGGCGAAAGCTATCGTGGCGAAGACGATCGGCTCAAGGCAGCCGTGGACGTGTTGCTCAAGCAAATCGGGACCCGGCCTGCGAATTAGACGGGCCGGCTATTCCTCTGGCTGATTTCGAGCCCATGGAGGGGTTTGATGACCGGGTCAGGTCCGGAATCGCCGGGTCGCTGGTAGCCGCAGTCCCGATGCTATCCTTGTCGCAGGCGGATTGAAGACATCAATGGAAGGGCGGAGCGAGGTGTGACAGGCAGTTATTTCGACGCGGCGCACTGGATCACGGTCGGTGTGACGGTCGGCGTTGTGCTGACCTGCGTCCTCCTGCACTACGAGACGATGAGCTTGCTCACCAACTGGCTGCCAAAGCTGGGCGGCATGCGCCGGCGCCGTATGCTGGTCCTGATGTTTGTCCTCCTCACGGCCCATGTCGTGGAAATCTGGATTTTTGGAGGGGGGATGTACGGGCTGGCACAGATGGCCGGTACCGGTTGGGTCGCGGGGCAGGTGCCGCATGGCCTTCCCGATTATGTGTATTTTTCGGCCGTGGTGTATTCCACGCTGGGGCTCGGTGATCTCGTACCGTTCGGCGCCATGCGTTTCCTGGTGGGGACCGAGGCCCTGACCGGTTTCGCGTTGATCACGTGGTCGGCTTCGTTCACCTTTCTGGAAATGCAGCGCTTCTGGAAAGCCCGGTAGGGGCGGGCGTTATAGCGCGAGCAGCCGGGGAACGAAAACGAGCAGGCCGATGATGGCGGCGGCGAGGGCGGCAAGCAGGACCGCGCCCGCCGCCAGGTCCTTGGCCTGGCCGATCAGCGCATCGTGTTCACGGCTGAGGCGATCGGCGAGCGTCTCGATGGCGCTGTTGAATCCCTCGGCGCTCCACACCAGGCCCACGGCGCCGATGATCCACAACCAGTCGTTCCGCGACAGTTGCAGCCACAGGCCCAGGCCGGTCACCACGACGGTGGCGAGGAGGTGAATTCGCGCGTTGGCGCAGGTGCGCAGCAGATGCTGCACCCCACGCAAGGCGGCGGCCAGGCGGCCCGGGAAGCGGGTGAACTGGAACGGGTCGGTCACGGCGAGGACGAGGTCGGTTTCGCCCCATTATGCCCGTCGTGCGCCGCCAGCGCGTGCACGGTAGCCAGCACCACGCTGCCGACGATGCGGAAACTGCGCGGTGAGAGCTTGTCGAGTGTGTCCTGCGGCGTGTGCCAGTAGCCGTTGAACGGGCCGTAACGGAAGTCGATCAGGTCGGCGGCGGAGAATCCGGCGGCGCGGAATTCGCTGTCGTCGTCCTCGATTTCCTGGTCGTAGCGGCAAAAGGCCGGGCCCGCGCCGATGCGCTGCGCCTCGCGGCAGACGCGGTCCATGAGCCAGGGCGTGGCATCGGTATCGCGCGCCACGCCAAGATCGCGGTCGCCGATCATGTCGAGGATCAGTACGGCCCGGATACGCTTCGCGGTGCCGTCGTTTCGCCACGATCTGGCGAGGGCGCGGCTGCCGTAGGTGTGGTCGCTGCCCGACCACTCGCGGATGGCTTCCTCGCCATCGAGCCACACGATCCACACGCCGGGCCCTCGCGGCGGATGCGCGCGGTAATGGTCGGCCAGTGCGAGCAGGATGCCGGTCGAGGAGCCGCCGTCGTTGGCGCCGACGAAGCGCGGGCGGTGCGAGAGCGTGTCGTAATGGCCGCCGATCACGATCACGCCGGGCCCGGTGCCGGGGAAACGGACGATCAGGTTGGTCATCGGCAGCGGACCGTCGGGCGTCGCGGCCGTGAAGGCCTGCCTCGTCCAGTCGGTCCCGGCGAGCCGTTGCTCCAGCCAGGAGAGCAGTTTGGCGTGGGCGGCGCTGCCGGGCGGGCGCGGCCCGAAGTCGGTGGCCGTGACCGTGTAGCGATAGGCGAGCCGGCCGTCGAAAGCGGGCGCCTCGCCGTTCAGCCGGACGCTGCCGGGCGCGTGGGCGCAACTCGCGAGCAGTACCGCGGGCGCGCACGAGAGGAGCACGCGGGTCAAGGATATAAAATGCGGTTTTCGTGCAGACACGGCGGGAGCCCTTGAATAAACGCGTTCTACTGACTTACGTGATCGTCGCCGCCGCCCTGGCGGTGGGGTTCGGCGGCGGTTACTGGTACTCTCACGAGCGGGGCGGCGCCGCGCAGGCCATGCCCGTACTGGGCACTGCGCCCGAGTATACGCTGACCAACCAGCTCGGCGCCAAGGTGAACTCGACGACTTTTGCCGGCAAGGTGCAGGTGGTGAGTTTCCTTTTTCCCTATTGCACCGACTATTGTCCGCTGATCGCGGCTCACCTGGTGAGTGTGGAGCGGGCGCTGGCAGCGGCGCAACTGCAGAACCGCGTGCAATTGGTGGCTTTCAACGTGGATCCGGCCCACACCGGGCCGAAGGTCATGGCCGCCTTCATGCGCCAGTATGGCTGGGACCCGGAAAACACGCGCTGGCAGTTTCTGACCGGCGATCCCGACCGTGTCCGGGACATCGTCACGGGAGGGTTCCATGTGGATTACGAGCAGGTGCCCGAAGCGCTGGCCGAGAGCCGGGCAGAAGCGGCGGAAAAACAAGGGCTGTATTCGCCGCCGCCCGAAGTCGAGAACGCTCTGGCGCATGCGGCCAGGCCGGATTACGATGTTACCCACAACGATTCGCTGGTGCTGGTGGACGCCCAGGGCCGCATCCGGCGCATCTACGCCGAAGCCGACCGGGTATCGGATTCCGACCTGGTGTCGGCTATTCGCCGGCTACTGCAGGCTTCGCGCTAGCCGACTTTTACGGCCCTTCCTGCCGGGGCAGCAGCTTGAGTGCCGGCGTTTGCCGGCTGTAGTAATCGGCCAACTGCTGCATCTGCTGCAGGCTGAGCCCCGAGGCCATGCCGTTCATGATGGCGTTCTTGCGCTTGCCCGATTTGTATTCCTGCAGCGCGCGCAGCAGGTAGTCGCTCTCCTGGCCGGCGATGGAGGGATATGCCGGATTGGTGCTAACGCCCTCCGCGCCATGGCATGCGGCGCAGGAGGCTGCGAACGGCGGCGCCTTGGCATTGCCGTTGGTGGGCGGGGGATTGGGCTGCAGGCTCGAGAACCAGGCCGCGATATCGCGAATCTGCTGGCCGGTCAGGGAACTCGCCTGGGCATGCATGGTCGGAAAGTCACGGTCGCCAGCGGCGTATTCCTTGAGTGCGGCGACGATATATGCGGCGTTTTGCCCGCCTACCAGCGGTACGCGCATGGTCGGGTAGGGCACCGTGTAATCCTTGATGCCGTGGCAGAACACGCAGGTCGTGGCCAGGAGATGGCCCTGGGCCGCGTTGGGGGCGGTGGATTGCGAAGGAGCCGGGCTGGCGCCTGAAGCCGGCAGGGCCGAAACGGCAAGCATGATCGAGGCTAGGGCGCAGACAAGACGCATCGTGACTCCTTACAGGGTTTGGGTGAGCCGGTAACGGCCACATTTTACCGGATAAGCCCCCCGGCCGGGGCCCGGCCTCTTCCGTCGACATCGAGGGTTTGTTAAATTGATTGGATTGAATATGCGCTTGGCGCATCCCGCAATGTCCAGATTTTACGTAATTTTGCGCTTTGCCGCGGCCGCCGTGTTCGCGGGCGGGCTGGTTTTTTTCGGCGCCGGCTTCCTGGTGCATAAATTTGCCGGTCACCAGCCGGACCAGACCGTGGGCCTGACCGTCATACGCGGTATCCATCTCCTTTCCCATGTCCCGGGTCAGGGTACGAGTGCGCAGGCCGGGAAAGCGCAGCAGACGATCAAGGGTTTTGTGCAGGTCGGCTTTACCGTCGGCGCCGACGGGCGCGCGCACGACATCCACGTGATTGCCGCCCAGCCCCCGGGTCAATACGAAGAGGCGGCCCGGGAAATCATAGCCGCCCGTCATTTCAAGCCGGCGCCCGCGGGCGGGAAAAATTCCGCCCAGCGCACCGAGATCGTGCATTTCCAGGCGCCGACCTCGGTGTTGACGGATAACAAGACCGCCAGCGGCGGATAAACGAACTGTCGAGGCTGCGGCCTCCTGTCTTGCCCCCGTGGGGTCCCTGAGGAGGCCTGTCCTTCCGTGAAGGAGCGGCTCCAGCCGAGATTTCGGGTTCAGCGGTTCTTGAGCAGCGGCGGGTAGAGGCTGTAAAGCCCCGTCACCTCGGCCTGGGCCAGGACGTGTCCTTCCAGGGCCTTTTCCACGTCACCGCCCGTGAACTCGCCTTCCACCGGGCATGTGTCCAGATCGGTCGCGTAGAGGACGAAGTGGTAATGGTGCATGCGCTCGTCGTTCCACGGCGGGCACGGGCCGTCATAACCGTAGTATTTGCCGCCCAGGTCCGGGTCTCCCGCCATGAACTGCGTGTAGTCGTTGAGGCCCTGGCGGGCATTGCCCGGTGCGGGCGGATTGCGTTTGCCGCCCCGGGTTACACCGTTGCTGACGCTACCCTCGGCGATATGATCCAGTTCGGGGGACAGGTCGACCATGACCCAGTGATAGAAGCGGGTGCGGTCGAAATCCCGGGGAATGGTGCGATCCTCCTGGTTGACGTCGTCCGGGCGGGCGGGCACGTCGTCGTCGTAGCACAGCAGGACCAGCGATGCGGTGTCGCCCGGCAGATCACGCCAGCCAAGGGCCGGGTTGAGGTTATCGGCAAACTGCATGTGCTGTTCGGGATGCGGCGCCGCGAAAGCGAGGCGCTGCGGGAGCCAGTCGCCGTCCGAAAAACCGTCTGTCTGCAGTTGCATGGCAGTACCTCCAAGTGCAAACATCAAGTGTAACAAGAGAGGGATCGTAAAATGACAGGTCGGAAGCATGTGATTGGAGCGATACCAGCATGACGCGCAGAACCATCGAGCGCGAGAAGCTTTTCATCGAAGGCCCGGCGGGACGGTTGCAGGCCGTGCACGAATACGCGCGTGACACCACGCCGCGCGCCGTCGCCGTGGTATGCCACCCCCATCCCCAATACGGCGGCACGCTGGATAACAAGGTGGCCTATACGTTGGCGCACGCGGCCGTGGATGCGGGCGCGGCGGCCCTGCGCTTCAATTTTCGCGGCGTGGGTCGCAGCGAGGGCCGGTTCGATGGCGGCGCGGGCGAGGCCGCGGACCTGGCGGCCGCCGAACGACGGCTCGTCGAACTCTGGCCGAACGTGCCCGTGTGGCGCCTCGGGTTTTCATTCGGTGCCGCCATGGCGCTCAAGCGCACGGCGGCGGAGGCCTGCCAGGCACTGGTCACGGTAGCGCCTCCCGTGGGAAATTTTGCCGAGTATGGATTCGATGCCTCCGCTCCGCAGGCTGCACACTGGCTGCTGGTGCAGGGCGATGCCGACGAGGTGGTCGATCCGCAGGCGGTCTTCGATTGGGCCGAGGCGCTGGATTCGCCTCCCGAAATCCGCCGGGTCGCAGGCAGCGGCCATTTCTTTCACGGCCGATTGACCGAGTTGCGTACGACGGTGGTGGATTTTCTGGAGAGTATCGAGGAGACGCGCTGATGGAAACCGGATTGGTCATACGGATACGCGAATGGCTGGTGGGAGCCGAGCCCATCGAATCGACCGTGTCCGAAGCACACCTGTCCCTCGCCGCGTTGCTGGTGGAGATGATGCGTGCCGATTTCGAGGACCAGAGCGCCGAGCGTGAAACGGCAACGCGGGTGCTTGCCCGCAGTTGCGGACTGGACCGCGAGGAAGCGGAGGCGTTGTTGAGCCGTGGCGAGCATGCGGCCGATCGCTCCGTCTCGCTCTATGAGCATACCCGCACGCTCGATACGGCATTGAGCGAAGAGGAAAAGTTCGACGTGATCGAGGCGTTGTGGGAAGTCGCGTTTGCCGACGGCAATTTGGATGGCCAGGAGGATTTCCTGGCCCACCGTCTTGCGGATCTGCTACACGTGCGCCATTCCGACCTGATGCGCATCAAGGATCAGGTGTTGAATCGCATGTAGCAGTTGCTCGGGGGGGTACGCCGAGGCTCCGCCGGCCGGCGCGGGGCTCGGGCCCCTTGTCGGAGCGGCGGTCCCCGCCGCGATTCTTATAAAACACCGCCGGCGCGAGGCCGGCGGTGCATGGGATGACTGGATCGATGTGCGATCAGGCCATTTCCTTCAGCTTCTTCAATGCCGTTACACGCACCGTCTTGCGGGCGGGTTTGGCCTTGATCGTCATCGGTTCGCCGGTAAAGGGGTTGACGCCCTTGCGCGCCTTCGTGGCCGGCTTGGTGGCTACGCGAATCTTGAGCAGACCCGCGAGGTTGAACAGTCCGGGACCACGGCGTCCGAGTTCACGCTTGATCAGTTTTTCAAGCGACTCTACCGCACCCGCGGCTTGTGCGCGGGTAAGGTCGTTTTCATCGGCGATATAACGCAGGATTTCCGACTTGGTCATCGCCTTGGCGGGTTTGCTTGCAGCGGCTGCTTTTTTCTTTGCCATGTGAGCTCCTTGATAGTGGGGGGATAAAAGCGTGCATGACGATAGCACAAGAAACGTATTCCCGATAGTGTTTGAGGCTATCGGGAATGCATTGCGGTAGCGATATCGGCAGGTCGGTTTACAGGAAACCGGGTAAGCCGAGCAGGATAGACAAGGCTTCCAGCGCCACGATCAGCACCAGGGGCGAGAGGTCGAAGGTGCCGCCGATCGGGGGCAGGATACGGCGCACCGGGCGCAGCAAAGGCTCGTTCATGCGCCACAGGATGATGGCCAGCGGATTGTATTGCTGCGGCCCCAGCCAGCTCAGCAACGCCTGCACCAGGATAGAAACGATGTAGAGATTGATCAGCACGGCCAGCAGTTTGCGGCCGGTATAGCGGGCGATCATCAGCCAGGGGGTGCCGAAGCCGGCCAGGTGCAGAACGAGGAACCCGCATACGAAGGCGCACACGACGGCGAGCACCATGGCCGCAATATCCCAGCCGCCGTAGGCGGGAATCAGCTTGCGCAGCGGACGCAGCGGCGGATCCGTGATGCGCGCGATGAAATGCACCAGTGGGTTGTAGTAATCGGCCCGCAAGCGCAGCAGGATGATGCGCATGAACAGGGCCGCGATGTAGAGCGTGAAAACGATGTTGACCAGGAAGATGAGGGCCTGGGCGCCGTTTGTCTGCATGAAGGTTCTCCTTGGGTTCCTGGTTTACGAGAGTTCCCGGGCGCGATCGCGCGCGCGCGCCACGGCCTGTTCCATCAGTTCGGGCAGGCCGGCTTGCAGCACCTCCAGCGCTGCTGCCGTGGTGCCTCCCGGCGAAGTGACCTGCCTGCGCAGTTCCGAGGGGGCGAGCGGGCTGTGGTCGAGCAGGGCCATCGCGCCCGTGCCGGTGGCACGTGCCAGTTCGGCGGCCGTGTCGGCGGGCAGTCCGGCGGCCTTTCCCGCCGCGGCCAGTGCCTCGACCAGCAGGAAGAAATAGGCAGGCCCGCTGCCCGATACGGCGGTCACGGCATCGAGCAGGTTTTCATCGTCCACCTCTATGGCCTTGCCTGCGGCTTCGAGGACCGCGCGCGCGAGGTCGCGTCCCGCCTGGTCGACCCGCTTGTTGGCAAACCAGCCGCTGATGCCGCGCTGCACGAGCGCCGGCGTGTTGGGCATGGCGCGGACGACGGCCAGCTCGCAGCCCACGGCCGCCTCGATGTTGGCAATGCGCAATCCGGCAGCAATCGAGAGCAGGGTCGGGCGTTCGCTCTGCAGCGTGTCGGCCACTGCGCCCAGGGCCTGTGTCGCGACCTGGGGCTTGACGGCGAGCACGACCAGGTCCGACCCGGCGATGGCCCGCGCGTTGTCGGAAAACGTTTCGATCCCGAGCGCCTCGACCTGCTCGCGCTGTACGGGATCGGGATCGGCTGCCGCGAGTAGAAAGCGGCCCGAGGGGTCGGCAACCAGGCCGCCGAGCAGGCTGCGGGCCATGTTGCCGGCGCCGATAAAGGCAATGCGTTGCTGGGATTTCATGGCTGTTTGCGAAGATCGGAACCGCGTCTATTATAGGGATTGGCGCCTGGTGCCGAGGACGGGCGGGGGCCGTGCAGTAGGAATAGTTCGACCCCCGTTTGCATTCAAACTGCTCCCAAGGCTATATAGTGTTACTTTCGCAGCGGCCGAGAGACGTCATGTCGACTGATACCCCAGAGAGCACACCCGGCGCCAGCCCCGAGAGCGGATCAACCGGCCTGGACGTGTCCAAATTGCTGGCGTTTACCAAGAAGCAGAACGCCTCGGACTTGCACCTGTCCTCCGGTATCCCGCCGATGATTCGTGTTGATGGCGACATGCGCCGGATAAACATGCCGGACCTCGAGCACAGGGACGTGCACGACATGCTCTACGACATCATGAACGACAAACAGCGCAAGGACTACGAGGAGTTCCTGGAAACGGACTTTTCGTTCGAGATCCCGGGCGTGGCGCGTTTCCGCGTCAATGCATTCAACCAGAAGAACGGGGCGGCAGCCGTGTTCCGTACCATTCCCGAGGGCGTCGTGACGCTCGAGGACATCGGCGCTCCCTCGACGTTCAAGCAGATTTCCGACCAGCCGCGCGGCATCGTGCTGGTGACGGGGCCAACCGGTTCCGGCAAATCGACCACGCTGGCTGCGATGGTGAACTACGTCAACGAGACCCTGATGGGCCACATTCTCACTATCGAGGATCCGATCGAGTTCGTGCATCAGTCCAAGAAATGTCTGATCAACCAACGCGAGGTGCATCGCGACACGCTGGGTTTCGCCGAGGCGCTGCGCAGCGCGCTGCGCGAGGATCCCGACGTCATCCTGGTGGGCGAGCTCCGCGACCTGGAAACCATCCGCCTGGCCCTGACCGCGGCCGAGACGGGGCATCTGGTCTTCGCCACGCTCCATACCAGCTCCGCGGCAAAGACGATCGATCGCGTGGTCGACGTGTTCCCGGCGGGCGAAAAGGAAATGGTGCGCGGGATGCTTTCGGAATCGCTGCGTGCGGTTATTTCCCAGACGCTGCTCAAGAAGACGGGTGGCGGGCGCATCGCCGCGCATGAAATCATGATCGGGACCCCTGCCATCCGCAACCTCATCCGCGAGGGCAAGGTGGCGCAAATGTATTCCGCTATCCAGACCGGTCAGCAGCACGGGATGCAGACCCTGGATCAATCGCTTCAGGAGTTGCTGCGAGCGGGCATGATCTCGCGAGCCGAGGCACGCCTGCGGGCGCAGAACAAGGAAGCATTCAACTGAGGTTTCAGCTATGGCTATGGATCGAGAACAGGCCGCCAAGCTCATGCAGGATTTGCTGCGCGCGATGGTGCAACGCGAGGCGTCGGACCTGATCATCACCGCCGGGTTCCCGCCGGCGATCAAGGTGGACGGCGAATTCCGACCGGTCACCGATCGCCCGCTCACCGGCGACCAAAGCGCGGTACTGGTGCGAGCCATCATGAACGACCGCCAGAACCGGGATTTCGACGCAACCAAGGAATGCAATTTCGCGATTGCACCGCAAGGCATCGGTCGTTTTCGCGTGAGCGCTTTCATGCAGCGTGGCCAGCAGGGCATGGTGCTGCGCACCATCAATCCCGACATCCCCACCATGGAATCCCTGGGGCTGCCGCCACAGCTCAAGGACGTTGCCATGACCAAGCGCGGCCTGGTGATCGTGGCCGGCGCGACCGGGGCCGGCAAATCGACCAGCCTGGCCGCGATTGTGGGCTACCGCAACAAGAATTCGCGAGGTCACATCGTGACCATCGAGGATCCGATCGAGTATGTGCACAACCACGAAGGCTGCGTGGTGACGCAACGCGAGGTAGGCGTGGATACCACGGAGTGGGAGGCCGCGCTCAAGAACTGCCTGCGCCAGGCGCCCGACGTGATACAGATCGGCGAAATCCGTGACCGAAAGACCATGGAACATGCCGTCCAGTTCGCCGAAACCGGACATTTGTGCCTGTCCACGATCCATGCCAACAATGCAAACCAGACACTCGATCGCATCATCAACCTGTATTCCGAAGAGCGTCGCCAGCAATTGCTGATGGACTTGTCGTTCAATCTCAAGGCCGTCATTTCGCAGCGGCTACTGCGCAAGGCGGAGGGCGAGGGCCGTGTGCCGGCGGTGGAAATCCTGCTCAACACGCCGCTGGTGGCGGACATGATTTTCAAGGGCGAGGTCGCTGAACTGAAGGGGCTGATGGCAAAATCCACCGAATTGGGCATGCAGACGTTCGACCAGTCGATCTTCGATCTCTACGAGAGCGGACAAGTCACCTACGAGGAGGCTCTGCGCAACGCGGATTCGCAGAACGAGTTGCGCTTGCGCATCAAGCTCGAGAGCAAGCGCCAGGAGCGGTCGTTCGACGAGGGTCTGGACGAGATGCAGTTACAGGATCAAGACAGCGGACATCGCGTCGGGAGCTAAGGGAGTCAGTTTATGCGGTTGCGGTCCTATTTCCGCCTGATGCGCGAACAAAACGCATCTGATCTTTACATCACTGCCGATGCGCAAATCAAATTGCGGGTCGATGGGCGGTTGCGTTCCGTGGGGCACGATGCGGTCGATGCCAAGGAAATAGAAGTGGCCGCCACGAGCCTGATGAACGAGTACCAACTGGCCCGTTTCCGCGAGGAGCAGCAGCTCGATTTCGCGATAGAAGACCCGGACAGCGGCCGTTTCCGTTTCAACGTATTCCGCCAGCGCGGCAAGACAGCGGTAGTCATCCGCTACATACCGGCCGAGATTCCGGCGCTGGAAGAGCTCAACCTGCCGCCCCATCTGCAGGAACTGGCGCTGGCGCCGCGCGGATTGATCCTGGTGGTGGGGGCCACCGGCGCGGGCAAGTCCACCACCCTTGCGGCCATGGTCGATTTCCGCAACAAGGAGCGCGCCGATCACATCATTACGGTGGAAGACCCGATCGAATACACTTACAGGCATCGACGCTCGATCATCAACCAGCGTGAACTGGTGACCGATACGCCGTCCTATGCGATGGCCTTGCGCAGTGCCCTGCGCGGCGCCCCGGACGTGGTGCTGGTAGGCGAGATACGCGACCGGCCCACGATGGATGCAGCGATGGAGCTGGCCAATTCCGGCCACTTGTGCCTCTCGACCATGCACACGACCAATGCACCCCAGACCCTGGATCGCATACTCAACATGTATCCCGAGCTCATGCACCATCAGATCCTGCTCGACATGGGGGCCAGCCTGAAAGCGGTCATATCGCAACGCCTGGTGCACGGCAAGGACGATAAGCGGATGCCCGCCGTCGAGGTGATGATCAACACGCCGCGCATAGCCGAAATGATCCAGCAGGGAGAACTGGGGTCGATTACAGAGGCCATGGAAGATTCGCGTGAACCCGGTATGCAGACCTTCGATGAGGCGCTGATCGATCTCTACAAGAATGGCCTGATCAGCCTGGACGAAGCCCTCGCCAATGCCGATTCCCGCGCCAACCTGGAGGCCCGGATCCACTTCGGATAAGACGGCCGACTCCTCTCTCAGTGAAACCGGAAAATACGAGGAGCGCCGGCATCCTGCCGAACGTTCGCGGCCGCAAGGTTTTTCAAGCCTTGCGCCTCCCCTGCGATGCTCGCCCGCAACGGGTCGGGCGCCAGCTCGGTCTATGCGATATATCGCATAGACCTCAGACACTACACCCTCTTACTAAGTCGAACGTTAGTAGGGTGACACTCAGAGCCTCCCTCCGGGCGGTTCCGGGCCGGGCCGTGTACTGCGTGCGCAGCCTTGAAAGGGAACGACCCTTCCTGCGGCTACGCGCCTTGTATACGACCCGGCTCGAAGCCGCTGAATGTCACCCTGCTAACGTTCGGCTTAGTATCTGCTGCGTGCTGCGTTTCTCGGCGCGCCCGACGGCATAGCCGGAGAGGATGTAGGAGCGGCGGTCCCCGCCGCGATTTGTTGGATTGGGTTCCGCCTGCGCTTGTTCTTTCCCCTTGGCGTTTTGACGACTTTGAGAAGGATTCCCTTTAATCGAAGGGCGTCTCGACTGGCTCCGGAATCGGTTCGGCGGGAAAAACGGCGTCCGCGTCGAACACCGGGCCATCCACGCACACCCGCTTCATGGCCGGCCCGCCGGCGGTTTCCACCTCGACGGTGCAGCCGGCACAGCCGCCGACGCCGCAGGCCATATATTCCTCGATCGAAACCTGGCACGGCAACCCCAGGCGGCGCGCGAGGGCGGCGACGGCGGCCAGCATCGGGGTGGGGCCGCAGGCATACAGCGCCACTTCCTTTTGCCGCGCCGCCGGCAGCGATTCGATCAGGGCATCGGCCAGGTTGGTGACGTAGCCGTGGAAGCTCCCCGGCAGTTCGGCAAGACTCGCCAGGCGGTTGGGGACGCCGCGGACTTCCAGGCGGGTCAGCGCATGGGTCGCGGTGTCCGGCGCGCCGGGGAGGTCCAGGCGGGCCGGTCCCGTGGCGAAGGGAAACGGCAGCTCCGATCCCATGATGACCCAGGGCGCGGGTTCGCCGGCGGCCACCAGGGTTTCGGCATAGAAAATCATGGGCGGTATGCCGACGCCGCCGCCCAGCAGCAGCTTGAGCGGATGTCCGGGAATGGCGGTGAAGGCATTGCCTATCGGGCCGAGCAGGTCCAGCGGGTCGCCGGGTTCCAGCGCGGCAAGGGTGCTGGTGCCGTGGCCTACCGTCTTGAACAGCAGTTCGATGTCACCGCCTTCCGGGTCGGCGCTCATGATCGACATCGGCCGGCGCAGCAGCCATTCCCGCCCGCAGTCCACGTGTACGAAGCTGCCCGGCTCGGCCCGCGCGGCAACCCGGGGCGCATGCACGCCGAGTACATGCTGGGAGCCCGGGTAGCGGTCGTGGGTGCGCACCGTGGCGAGTTCCTGTTCGATACTTGCGCGTTCGGGCAAGGTCATTCGCTTTCTCCTGCGAGCCAGTCGAGTACTGCCATGCGCATGGCGACCCCGTTGTGAACCTGTTCGTTGATTACGTTGTGCGGCCAGGCCTTGAGTCCGGGATCGAGTTCGACGCCCCAGTTCACGGGGCCCGGGTGCATCAGCAGCGCATCGGGCTTGGCATGGGCGCTCAGCCGGGCGCGGTCCAGGCCGTAGTCGCGGCGGTAGCTGTCGACCTCGGGGCATTCGCTCGCCGCCATGCGCTCGCGCTGGATGCGCAACGCCATCACCACGTCGGCGTCGGCGAGTCCGGCTTCGATATCCGTGGTCGGTTTGCCCGGCATGTCATCGTCGTCCGTGGGCAGGAAAGCGGGCGGGCCGATCAGGCGCAGGTCCCGGACGCCGAGCAGCATCAGCGCGCGTGCCGTCGATCGCGCCACCCGGGAGTGGGCAATGTCGCCGACGATGGCGACTGCCAGCTGCTCGGGATCGGAGCGGTGTCGGCGAATGGTAAGCGCATCGAGCAGTCCTTGCGTGGGGTGGCTGCGAGTACCTTCGCCGGCGCTGATCAACGCCGTGCCGGGCGGGAGTTGCGAGGCCAGGCCCGCCATCACCTCGTCGTCCCGGTGACGCACCACGGCCAGGCGCGTGTCCATGGCCGACAGCGTGGCAATCGTATCGGACAGGGTTTCACCCTTGGTCCGCGAGGACGCGCCTTCGTCCAGGGCGACCACATCCGCTCCCAACCGATGCGCGGCCAATTCGAATGAAAAGCGGGTACGTGTGCTGGGCTCGCAAAAGAGCAGGGCGACCGCTTCGCCCGCGAGCCGTGCGCGGTGCGCGGTGGCGGCGTTGGGTGCCAGGTAGCGACCGGCGGCTTCGAGCAGGGCCTCGAGGGTGTCGCGATCCAGCGCATCGAGCGTGATCAGACTGCGTGGGGTTTGGTTCATGAAGAGGTGTCCTTTGACCGGTGCTCGGGGACGGCGAGCCACCCTTCGAGGATGGTACGCGCCGCTTCGGCATTGAGCCGCGCGCGGCCGGGCCGCCGCTGGCGTCCTTCCTGGCGCGCATGAGCCAGGGTCTCACGCGCTGCCTCGGTGGAGAGCGCCTCGTTCCACAGGCTCACCGGCCGCTGCAGGTGCTCTTCCAGCCGGGATGCGAAATCGCGCGCCTCGCGGGCGAGGTCGCCTTCCGTGCCGTCCAGGTGACACGGCAGGCCGACGATCAGGCGGGCCGGTGCCCATTCGCTGCACACGGCTTCGATCTCGGGCCAGGGCAGGCGGCCGCTGGCGGGCACGGTGACGCTTTTCAAGGCATGGCTGGAACCGGTCAGGGTTTGCCCGACGGCGATACCGATATAGCGCCGGCCATAATCGAACCCGAGCACGGTATCGGCCATTCCCTGCACCCCGTAATGCCGCCTGCTGCGCAGTTTACCAACCTTCTGGATTGGTGGAGAGAGGTGGAAGGCGTCAAATCGGGTGCGGATGGCCTGGAAACGTAGCGAGCGAAGGCAGTTTGGACGCGGCCGGAGCGCAGGAAGCGCAGTGTACTTGAGTACATGAGCATTCCGAGCACCGCCCGCGTCAGAACCTATCCCGGAGCCCATCGAAGTCCGCGGCGCCGGGACGCAAACCGAAGGGACGGCACGGATTTCGCCCAGGGCTTTGTCGCTCCTCGCTTATTGGGATTCACCCAACCGCGCTCGTCGCTTCGCGCCCTGAACGAAATCCATCCCGTCGCGGCTGCGATGGGCTCCGGGATAGGTTCTCGTGCCGAGCGCAGTAGCGCCCCGGCCGATCGTTAGGCGTTGCCGGATTCGCTGGATAACTGCAGCGGATCGATCCCGATCTGGATCGCGGCCTTGCGCCAGCGGTCCTTGATCGGGGTTTCGAAAATCAGTTCCTGCGTGGCGGGTACGGAAAGCCAGGCGTTTTCGCGCAGTTCGCTATCCAGCTGACCCGGGCCCCAGCCGGCGTAGCCGAGAACGACGATGAACCGGGCCGGACCTTCACCCTGGCTGATGGCCTGGAGGATTTGTTCCGAACTGCTCACGGAGAGAGTGTCGCCCACGTTGAGCGAATCGGCGTAGCGCCCGGGTGCATCGTGAACGACGAAGCCGCGCTGGGTTTCGACCGGGCCACCTGAAAATACCGGCCGCGAGGCGACTTCGGCGTGATCGCCGGGGAGGTTGATCTGCTTCAGTACCGTGCCCAGGTCCAATTGCAGGGGATGGTTGATTACCAGGCCGAGCGAACCGTCCTCGCCATGTTCGCATATCAATATCACGCTGCCCTTGAACCGCGGGTCGCCCAGTGCGGGCATGGCCAGCAGCAATTTTCCCCCAAGCTGGGTGGATTTGAGTGTCATGGTTCAGTTACCCGCATTCCGGGTTGCCCGGTTGTGCATTTGCACCACTTTGTCGCCCGCATGCCGAAGCAGGGCGAGCAGCCCGGCCGGGCCGACCATGTGCTGCACGCCGACCGCGACAAAGCAGGTCTGTCCGCTGGCGAGGCACTGCTTCAGATGCGGCAGCCAGCGCTGGTTGCGGTCGTCGATCAGTCGTTTGCGCACGTGTTCGAAGCCCTTGAAATCATTGTTCAGCTGGGTCTCCAGCGCGCCGACGTCGCCCAGCGCCCATGCATCGTGCAGCCGGGAGAGGTCTTCCTTTGCCGTGGACGCCTGTTGCAGGGTTTGCAGCAGGAAGCGCTTTTGCACCGGCAGTGTCAAGTCGTTGAAAAACGACAGTTGCTGGGCCACCGTTTCCAGGCCGTTGCTGGCCATCTTGCGCTTTTTGGCGAGTTGGGCGAAGTGCATGTCCAGGCCCAGCTGGGGCTCGTAGCCCAGGCGCAGGAGCAGGGTGTCGGCCATGCCTATCGCCGCCAGCCAGGGCTTGAAATGTTCATAGTGATACAGGGCGACGTTCGATTCGGCGGCGAGCTTCTGCACCCGGGCCCAGTCCGCCTTGCCCATGACCTTCTCCAGCGTGGTGTCCTTCAGCACGCCCATCTGCAGAGCCTGTTCGCTGACCGTGGCCGGGTCGAGGTCGGGCAGGTTGAGTTCTTCGACCAGTCGGTCGGAGTCCTGGAATGCGCGGGTAAAGGGTTCGGGCAGTGGCATGTCGGCCTTGGTGAGCGCGTGCATGGAGCCCGCGAGATACATCACGTGCCCGGCGGGGTCGCTGACCCGCCACAGTGACAACGTCGAGCCCGCCGTCCCCTTGGCCAGGGCGGGAGCCAGGCTCAGGGCCAGGGTCAGGACGAGGCCGAAGGTGGCCGGCATCCGGGAACGGCGCGCGCGGTTGGCAATCATGCGTGGGTACCCGGCAAGGAAGACGCTTTATTCTACTCGTCCCGGCGCCGGTTCAGTGGATTCGGCAAATCCCGTTAGAATGGCGGCTTTACGAGGGGATGGCGATGTCCGCGCGTACGCTGGCGATGACCGATGCGCTTTACGGCTACCTGCTCGGGCACTCACTGCGCGAGCCGGACGTGCTGGCGCGCCTGCGCGAGACGACGCAGCAGATGCCCCGGGCCGGCATGCAGATTTCGCCGGAGCAGGGCCAGTTCATGGCCTTGCTGGTACGCCTTATCGGCGCCCGGCGTTGCCTGGAGGTGGGCACTTTTACCGGGTATTCCTCCACCGTTGTGGCCCTGGCGTTGCCCGAGGACGGACGCGTACTGTGCCTTGACGTGAGCGAGGAATTTACCCGTCATGCCCGCGAGGCCTGGCGCGAGGCGGGTGTTGAAGAGAAAATCGAACTGCGCCTGGCCCCGGCCCGCGACATACTCTCGGAGCTGGTCGACAATGGCGAGGCGGGACAGTTCGATTTCGCCTTCATCGATGCCGACAAGGCCAACTACCCGCATTATTACGAGGCGGCGCTGGCCTTGCTGCGCCCCGGCGGGCTGGTCGCCGTGGACAACACGCTGTGGAGCGGGCGCGTGGCCGATCCCGCTGATACGAGCGAGGATACGCAGGCCATTCGCGCCTTCAACGACCGGGTGCACGGAGACGAGCGGGTCGACGTGTCGCTGGTACCGATCGGAGACGGCCTGACGCTGGCGCGCAAGCGATAAAAGGATTCAACAGGAGAAATGAAGAACGCCAAGCCCTTGCCCGAGCTGTATGAGCCGAGTGCCGTGGAAACCGCGGTGCAGGCCGAATGGAAGCAGGCCGACGCCTTCGCCGTGGGCGAACAGGCGCCGGGCCGCAAGAAGTTCTATTGCCTGTCGATGCTGCCCTACCCGAGCGGGCGGCTGCACGTGGGGCATGTGCGCAACTACACCATCGGCGACGTGATCACGCGTTTCCGGCGCATGCGCGGCGACAACGTGCTGCAGCCGATCGGCTGGGACGCCTTCGGCCTGCCCGCCGAAAACGCCGCCATCCAGAACAACACGCCGCCGGCCGAATGGACGCGGCGCAACATCGCCGAGATGCGCGGCCAGCTCGTGCGCATGGGCTTCGCTCTCGACTGGTCGCGCGAATTCGCCACCTGCGACCCGGACTACTACCGCTGGGAGCAGTGGTTCTTCACGCGCCTGTTCGCAAAGCGGCTGGTTTATCGCGCGAACGCCACGGTCAACTGGGATCCGGTGGACCAGACCGTGCTCGCCAACGAGCAGGTGGTGGACGGGCGCGGCTGGCGCTCGGGCGCGCCGGTGGAGCGGCGCGAGATCCAGCAATGGTTCCTGAAGATCACCGCCTATGCCGACGAGCTGCTGGATTGCCTCGACGAGCTGCCGGGCTGGCCCGACGAGGTCAAGACCATGCAGCGCAACTGGATCGGGCGCTCCGAGGGCCTCGACATCCGCTTCGAGGTGGCGGGCGGGGATGAGCTGCAGGTGTTCACCACCCGTCCCGACACCCTGATGGGCGTGACCTACCTCGCGGTGGCGCCCGAGCACCCGCTGGCCCTGCGCGCGGCGGAGAAGAATCCCGAACTCGCGGCCTTCATCGAAAGCTGCCGCCATGGCGGCGTCAGCGAGGCCGAACTCGAGACCCAGGAAAAACGCGGCATGGCGACGCCGTTCGAGGCCGTGCATCCCCTGAGCGGCGAGAAGCTTCCGGTCTGGGTGGCCAACTTCGTACTCATGCATTACGGCAGCGGCGCGGTAATGGCAGTGCCGGGGCACGACCATCGCGATTTCGACTTCGCGCACACCTACGCATTGCCGATCCGTCCCGTGGTCGCGGTCGAGGGCGAGGACTATTCGAAAGACGAATGGCGTCCCTGGTACGACGCCAAGGACGAGCGCATCCGCATCGTCGACTCGGGGCACGGCCTCGACGGCTTGGGATACCGCGAGGCCTTCGAGCGCGTGCTCGAGCTGCTCGCCGAAAAGGGCGTTGCCGAGCGCCGGGTGCAGTACCGCATCCACGACTGGGGCATCTCGCGCCAGCGCTACTGGGGTTGCCCGATCCCGATCATTCACTGCCCGGATTGCGGCCCCGTTTCGGTGCCCGACAAAGACCTGCCGGTGCGCCTGCCCGAGGACGTGACGTTCCAGGGCGTGGCCTCGCCGCTCAAGACCGACCCCGAGTGGCGCAAGACGACCTGCCCGACCTGCGGCGGCCCGGCGGAGCGCGAGACCGACACTTTCGACACGTTCTTCGAATCCTCGTGGTACTTCGCCCGCTATACCTCGCCCGACGCCAAAGCGATGGTGGACGAACGCGCGCGCTACTGGCTGCCGGTGGACCAGTACATCGGCGGCGTCGAGCACGCGGTATTGCACCTGCTCTACGCACGCTTCTTCTACAAGTGCATGCGCGACGAGGGCCTCGTGCCCGGCGACGAACCCTTCACGCGGCTGCTCACCCAGGGCATGGTGGTTGCCGAGACCTTCTACCGCGAGCGTGGTCTGCAGCGCGAATGGTTCAACCCCGCGGACGTGGATGTCGAGCGCGATGCGAAGGGTGCCGCGATCGCCGCGCGCTTGCGCGGCGACGGCGAAGCGGTGAAATTCGGCGGTATCGAGAAGATGTCGAAGTCGAAGAACAACGGCGTCGATCCGGAAACGCTGGTAGCCGCGCACGGGGCCGACGCGGTGCGCCTGTTCGCGATGTTCGCGGCGCCGCCGGAGCAGTCGCTGGAATGGTCCGATGCGGGCATCGAGGGCGCGGTGCGTTTCCTGCGCCGCCTGTGGCGAATGGTGCGCGATTACCAGGCGCTGGATGAGCCGACGGAAACGGGTGACGAGGAAGCGGTCAAGGCCTTGCGCCGCAAGTTGCACCAGACTATCGCCAAGGTAGGCGACGACCTGGAACGGCGCTACGCGTTCAACACGGCCATCGCGGCCAACATGGAACTGGCCAACGAACTGTCCCGCTTCAAGCCGGCGACGGCCGAAGCGCATGCCTTGATGGGCGAGGCGCTGCGCGCGATGGTGCGTATGCTCGCACCCATCGTGCCGCACATCACCCAGTCGCTGTGGCGGGCGCTGGGCGGCGAAGGCCTGGTCATGGATGCCGCGTGGCCGGAAGCCGACGCCGGCGCGATGCAGAGCGATACGGTCCGGCTGGTAGTGCAGGTGAACGGCAAGCTCCGCGGCCAGATCGAAGTCGCCGCCGACGCCTCGCGCGAGGAGATCGAGCGCCTGGCCCTGGCCGAGGAAAACGCGGCCCGCCACATCGAAGGCCACGAGGTCCGCCGGGTGATCGTCGTGCCCGGGCGCCTCGTCAATGTCGTGATCGGCTGAGGCCCGGCGACCGGCCTCGACTCGGGTAGAATCCCTCCATGCGCCCGATTCCGTATTCCCGCAACGCCCTCGCCGCGAAGGCCGTACTGGCTGGCATCCTGGTGTTTGCCGTGGCCGGATGCGGATTCCATCCCGCGGGATCGGTGGGGCACTTGCCGGCCGTCATGCACCAGACCTGCATCCAGAGCGAGGAACCCTACGGGCATCTGGAAAATTTCCTGCGCAACGCGTTGCGCGAGCGTGGCGAGCAGGTGGGCTCGGGCTGCGGCGACAAGGATGCGGTGCTCGACATCATGGACCACTCGGTGGAAAGCCGGGTGCTTGCCGTCAATTCCAAGGGCCAGCCCCAGCAGTACCAATTGATCTACCACGTGCAATTTCGCCTGCTCGGCGCTTCCGGCAAGGAATTGCTCGCACCGACCGACATACAATTGCAGCGCCAGCTGGCCTACTCGGTCTACAACGAACTCGGAGTCGGGCAGCGCAAGCAGTCGCTGGTGCAGGACATGCAGCGCGAGGCGAGCCGGCTCATCCTGCTCCGCCTGGAGGCATTGGACCGGAAGGGGCCGCCCGGCCCGGCTCCTGCAACAAATCAAACGAACGTTTAAAATAGACGGCAGCCTTCAGGAAGCGCCCCGCGGCAGGCGAGCGGGGCGCCTGTTCGACTCGGAACTCCGGCGACCCGGTGTTTCGAACATGCCAATCCAGGAGAGACGACGATGCAGGATCCCAACCGTTTGATTCGCCGCGTGGCCGTGCTCGGGGCGGGGGTGATGGGCGCCCAGATTGCCGCCCACCTGTCCAGCACCGGGCTGCCGGTGCTGCTGTTCGACCTGCCCGGCAAGGACGACCCGAACGGCGTGGTCAAGGATGCGCTCAAGCGACTCGGCAAGCTCAAGCCAAGCCCGCTCGCCTCTTCGAAGACGCTGGAGGGCATCACGCCCTGCAATTACGACTCCGACCTGGAGCGCTTGAGCGAATGCGACCTCATCGTCGAGGCCATCGTCGAGCGCCGTGACCTGAAGCAGTCCCTCTATGAAGACGTGGCCCCGCACGTGCGCGAGGACGCCCTGTTCGCGACCAACACCTCCGGCATTTCCATCGGCGAGTTGGCCACGGCGCTGCCCGAGGCCCTGCGCCCGCGCTTCTGCGGCGTGCATTTCTTCAACCCGCCACGCTACATGCACTTCGTCGAGCTGGTCCCGCACGCCGGCACCGACGGCGACGTGCTCGACCGCCTCGAAGGCTTCCTCACCACGGTGGTCGGCAAGGGCGTGGTGCGGGCCAAGGACACGCCGAACTTCATCGGCAACCGGATAGGCGTGTTCGCCATCCTCGCCGTGCTGCACCATGCCGAGCGCCTGAAGCTGCCGCTCGACCTGGTGGACCGCCTCACCGGCCCCGGCATCGGCCGTCCCAAGAGCGCGACGATGCGCACCTCCGACGTGGTCGGGCTCGACACCATGAAGCACGTGGTGGACAACCTCGCCGAGACGCTGGGCGACGACCCCTGGCACACCTACTTCAAGCTGCCGGGCTGGCTGGAGACGCTGATCGAAAACGGCGCGCTCGGGCAGAAAAGCGGCGCCGGCATCTACCGCAAGGGCAAGGGCGGCATCGAGGTGATCGACCCGGACACCGGAAAGTACCGCCCGGTGAAGTCCGCGCTCACCGACGAGATGCGCGCCTTCCTCAAGGAACGCGACCCGCAGAAGAAATACGCGATGCTCAAGGACATCGACCACCCGCAGGCCGACTTCCTGCGCTCGGTGTTCCGCGACCTGTTCCACTACAGCGCCTGCCTGCTGGGCGAGATCGCGCACAGCGCGCGCGACGTGGACTTTGCCATGCGCTGGGGCTACGGCTGGAAGCTCGGGCCGTTCGAGACCTGGCAGGCGATCGGCTGGAAGGCCCTGGCCACCGACCTGGAACAGGCCATCGCCGACGGCAAGACCATGGGTACGGCGACCCTTCCCGCCTGGGTGAAGGAACGCGATGCGGTGCACACGCCGGACGGCTCGTGGGACGCGGCCTCGGGCGAACTCGCTCCGTTCTCCTCGCATCCCGTCTACCAGCGCCAGGTATTCCGCGAGCGTGTCATCGGCGAGCCCGCGCCGGAGTTCGAGACGCTGTACGAAAACGATGGCGTTCGCCTGTGGGACCTCGGCGACGGCGTGGGCGTGCTCTCGTTCAAGAGCAAGGGCCATACCGTGGGCCCGGCCGTGCTCGCGGGCGTGAACGAGGCCCTCAAGCTCGCCGAGCGCGACTGCAAGGGCCTGGTCATCTGGCAGGATTCGGAGCCCTTCTCCTACGGCGCCAACCTCAAGGAGATCGGCGAAGGCGTGGCCAGGGGCACGCTCGACCCGGAGAAGCTGATCGAGGACTTCCAGCGCACCTCGCTCGCGCTGCGCTACTCGGCGCTGCCCACGGTGGCCGCGGTGCGCGGCATGGCGCTCGGCGGCGGCTGCGAGTTCGTGCTCCACTGCGACCGCGTGGTGGCGGCGCTGGAAAGCTACATCGGGCTGGTCGAGGCCGGCGTCGGGCTGGTGCCCGCCGGCGGCGGCACCAAGGAATTCGCCCTGCGCGCCGCCGAGGAGACCGGCCCCGGCTGGCTGTTCGACCGCCTCGCCAAGCGCTTCGAGCTGATCGGTCTCGGCAAGGTGGCCTCCAGCGCCCAGGAAGCGAAGGAATTCGGTTTCCTGCGCGAGAGCGACGTGGTGGTGTTCCACCGCGACGAGCTGCTGCACGTGGCCAAGGCCCAGGCGCTCGCCCTCTACGAGTCCGGCTACCGGCCGCCGCGCGTGCCCACCGGCATCCCGGTCATGGGCCGCACGGGTATCGCCAACGTCAAGGCGCAGCTCGTGAACATGCGCGAGGGCGGCTACATCTCCGACTACGACTTCCAGCTCGGCGCCCGCATCGCCGACATCCTGTGCGGCGGCGAAGTGGACGAGGGCGAGCGCGTCACCGAGGATTACCTGCTCGCGCTGGAGCGCAAGCACTTCCTCGAACTGCTGCAGCAGGACAAGACGCGCGCCCGCATCGAGCATACATTGAAGACCGGCAAGCCGCTACGGAATTGATCCGGGTGACTCTCGCAACGCCGCCACGACACAACGAAGAAGACGGGATGCTCCGCGTTCAACTCATTCCGTCATACCGGCGAAGGCCGGTATCCAGTGGGAAACGAATCCCGGCTTGCAGCCGGGATACAAAACCTGACTGGACCCCGACTTTCGCCGGGGTGACGAGACAGTTCCTTTCTCTTGTGCCGTAGCGAGAAATTGAATCAACGAGGAATCGACCATGAAACAGATCCAGGACGCCTACATCGTTTCTCCGCTGCGCACGCCGGTGGGCAAGGCGCCGCGCGGCATGTTCCGCCACGTCCGCCCCGATGACCTGCTGGTGCACACCATCCGCGGCGTGATCGAGGCCAACCCGGGCGTGGACACGTCCCGCATCGAGGACGTCGTCGTCGGCTGCGCCATGCCCGAGGGCGAGCAGGGCCTCAACGTCGCACGCAACGCCGCACTGCTCGCCGGCCTGCCCGACGTCGTGCCCGGCATGACCGTCAACCGCTTCTGTTCCTCGGGCCTGCAGGCGATCGCCATCGCCGCCGACCGGGTGCGTCTCGGCGCGGCCGACCTGATGCTCGCCGGCGGCGTGGAAAGCATGAGCCTGGTGCCGATGGGCGGCCACCATCCGGCCTACAACCCCTCGATCTTCGAGCGCGAGGAAGACTACGGCATCGCCTACGGCATGGGCATCACCGCCGAGAAGGTCGCCGAGCAGTTCAAGGTGAGCCGCGAGGACCAGGACGCCTGGGCCGCACAGAGCCACGAGCGGGCGCTCAAGGCCATCAAGGACGGCGATTTCAAGGACGAGCTGCTGCCTTACGAAGTCACCCATGCCGTGCCGCATCGGGAAAAGGCCAAACTCGACATGAAAACCCGCACCTGCGATACCGACGAAGGACCGCGCCCCGGCTCGACGCCGGAGGTGCTCGCCAAGCTGCGCCCCGCATTCGCCGCAAAGGGCAGCGTGACCGCCGGCAACAGTTCGCAGATGAGCGACGGCGCGGCCATGTGCCTCGTTGCCAGCGAGCAGGCGGTGAAGGACTACGGCCTCACGCCGATCGCGCGCCTGGTGAGTTTCCAGGTCGCGGGCGTGCCCCCGGAGATCATGGGCATCGGCCCGAAGGAAGCCGTGCCCAAGGCGCTGAAGGCGGCGGGGATCAAGCTCGACGACATCGACTGGATCGAGCTCAACGAAGCCTTCGCCGCGCAGACCGTGGCGGTGGTGCGCGATCTCGGCCTGGACCCGGCGAAGACCAACCCGCTGGGCGGCGCGATCGCCCTCGGCCACCCGCTCGGCTGCACCGGCGCCAAGCTCACGGCCACGGCCCTGCATGCGCTCCAGCGGCGCAACCTCAAGCACGCCCTGGTGACCATGTGCATCGGCACCGGCATGGGCGCCGCCGGCCTCTTCGAACGCGCCTGACCGGGCCTCCCGTCATTCCGGCGAAGGCCGGAATCCAGTCAGACCAATCACGGCCGCAAGGCCGCACAAAACCGTTCGCATCCGCGAAAGAGCAGGCGGCCTTGTCCCGGTGACGGAACCGGTCCCGGCGGGCGAGGGTCAATCCAGGCAAGACGGTTAATATTGAATCGATGACCGACGAGCCACTGGAACCCTACATCGGAAGCCTGCCGGACGAGCCGCCTCCGGCAGGGCAGCCAATCGAAGCGCCGCCTACGGAGCGGCCGGACGAACCGTCGCGGAAGACGTCACCCGTGAGGAGAAAGCGCCGGAGCTGGCCGTGGCTCGTGTTCGCCACGGCGATCGTGCTCTTCCTGACGACCTGGATGCCCATCCTGGGCCTGCGCTGGCACGATCCGGGCATCACCGCCTTCATGGCCGAGACAGCCGTGACGAAAGGGCAGGCGGTGCGCCAGACCTGGGTGCCGTACGCGCGCATCGCCCCGGCCATGCGCCTCGCCGTGGTGGCGAGCGAGGACCAGACCTTCCCCACCAACAACGGCTTCGACATCCAGGCCATCCGCAAGGCCATCCAGCACAACGAGCACAGCGACACCCTGCACGGCGCCAGCACCATTACCCAGCAGACAGCCAAGAACCTCTTCCTGTGGCCGGGCGGCGGTTACTTTCGCAAGGCCATCGGCGCCTGGCTTACCGTGTTGATTGACGCCACCTGGCCCAAGCAGCGCGTGCTGGAGATATACCTCAACATCGCCCAGTTCGGCCCCCACACCTTCGGCGTGGAAGCGGCGGCGGAAAAATACTTCCACAAACACGCGGCCCAACTCACCGCCCCCGAAGCGGCCCTCCTGGCCGCCACGCTACCCGACCCCGACCACCTCGATCCAGCCCATCCCTCCGACTATCTCACTCAACGCCAACAATGGATTCTCGACCAGATGCAGCAGCTCGGTAGTGATTATCTAGCCGATATCAAATAAGCGCTGCGATGATGAAGGTTTTTTTAATGTCTACGAAAAATATAATCGTAGAATATCTTGGAATCTAATTCAAAATGGCATGTTTAATTTTTGATGTAGGAATCTTGAGACAAAAAAGCGTCGACAACAGCGGTTAGTATTTTATTTCGTTGTTAACGATTTGAATAAAACATAACCCAGGGAGGGGATATGCGTAAGGGATTATGCAGGCTGGCCCAAGGCGCCGGCATGGGGCTGCTGTTATTGTTCTCGGGAGCGAATTTTGCCGATTCTTCGTATGCGCCGCTATTGTGGATTGGGGCGCATCACGCGCTGATTGGAGTATCGACAAGTAGTGGCGATATAGAATCGCGAATCTATCTGGGTGATCACAAAATCGATGCCATGGCTACCGATGCCGTAAGCGGTGACTTGTGGATACTGCGCCATGACACGCTATCGGCCTATGGCCGTAAGGGACAATTGTTGCAGGTAATACCCCTGCCACACGGTGTCCATGTCAATGCACATAATGGAGCACTTGCAGTAGATGATGCGAGCGGTGTGCTCTTGCTTGCTGGCCATGACAGGATTTACCGATTTGATCTTGAAGGTAATCATCTCGGGGACTTTGATCTCGAACACAAAGCCTCTGCCTTTGCGTATGACTCGACTAATGCGCGGTTGTGGGCAGGTGAGAAAAACAACATCGTCGCTTACGTCTCTGATGGCAGTTCAAGCGGTGGATTCAATCTGTCGGGTCATGGCCGGATCAAGGCACTTGCCTATTCCGATAGCTTGTCGAGTCTCTGGGTCGTGCGTGGAGATGACCTTTACCGCTACATTGCCACTGACGGCAGTATGGCTGCCCAAGCTGATTTACCTCGAAAGGGGAAAGTCCACCTCGCTTCGGATGGTAATGGCGCTGTATGGGTGGCAAGCGGACATACCATCATGCGCGTCGATGGATCCGGACTCGTTGTATTCACTCTTCCGCATATCCCCGGCGTACGCGGGCATTTTGTCTCGATAGTTGCGGATTCTTCTAATCGGTCGGCATGGGCGGTAAGCAAGCATACGCTCGTCCATATCGGTGCCGATGGCAGCATTATGCAGATGACGGATCTAGATGCCGGTCCGATTCGTTCGTTGGCACTGTGGGCTGATGTTGCACCGCCAGCGCTCTCCTTCATTGCGCCTGTAGGGGCGTCTCATGTCTCCAGTACCGAACCTCCCCTGGTATTCAACTACCGAGACCGCGGTAGTGGGGTCGATCTGTCTAGCCTCGCATTGAGGGTCAACGGTCAATCTGTAGACGTAACCTGTGCGATACCGTCCGGCACCGTGCCGAGTGCCGGAACGGCGAGCTGCGCTTTGGCCGCTCCCTTGTCGCAAGGAGGACAGGTTATAAGCGCTATGGTGGCAGATTTTGCAGGCAATCAATCAGAGCCTGCTGCCCGTAGCATCACGGTAGATGTTATTCCACCGGTCATAACCATTACCCAGCCGATCGGCCGCTACACCAACCAGCCACATCTTGCACT
>Ga0209919_1000216_pt1 | contig 29972 bp, 33 predicted proteins | sample SalPon2A_C_D2_MG_FD_185721 | JGI IMG/M metagenome (GOLD analysis project Ga0209919, IMG submission 185721) | Soil microbial communities from South San Francisco under conditions of wetland restoration - Salt Pond MetaG R2A_C_D2_MG (SPAdes)... | ecosystem: Environmental > Terrestrial > Soil >... | reverse complement strand
AGAGTCTATCTATATAGACCAATAGATGTACCCCTGATCTGGTACTCAAAATGAGTACCAGGTATTAAGAAGATTGGGTTAAACTTATGAGTCTGGTACTAAAAATGAGACAAACTTTTTCAAAAATAGTATCAGATTTGCGTGGTTCCGGGTGGTAGCTCCAGTAATCGGGGGAGACCCTACAACTCCCCCGGCCCGGTTTCCCCTTGTAGGGAGGGGTTTATTTGGAGAAGAAAAAGAGTTTCGTCAAACTTGAAAGGGGCTTAATACGGAGTCTTCAGTACCGTGGAATGGGGTCGGCGGCGAGAGACCTGTATGTGTTAATGGCTGACTCCTTGTTTGACAATGAGCTTGGGGTAATCAACAAATCGTTGGGGCATGTTTCGTTTGGTCCATCGGATGCGGTTAAGTGGGGGATGAGCAGGGCTACATATTACAGGGCAGAGCAGAGATTGATTGACGCTTGTGTTGTCGCTCAAGTTGAGCAAGGTGGTCATGGCAAGCGGTCGGTGTATGACCTTACAGTATGGAGGTGGAAAAATGGGGATTGAGTCCCGCTATGAAATGAGTGGCATCATGGACTGGATAAGAAAATTAAAGGAAGAAATATAAATGGGAACGCCACAAACGAAATACCTGATAAGAACCTTTGAGGAAGATTTCTTAATTGCAGCCGACACCTGCGAATTGAAAGACCACATGCTGATATTCCGAAGTGCGGGAGATGTGGTCGGGATTATGGCAGAGTGGGTATTTGTTGCAAAATGCAAAGACGACACGGCTAACCATTTGACGGTGGTGAAGTGATGGAGGTTGGCGAGATAGTAAACGTTGAATCATTAAGATATGTAGCCGTGAAAACTGAGCATGGTGAGTACCGGAGATTCGATTCTGACGATTGGGAAAAACTATGGGGTATGACGTGGGAACGCGTTCAAGACTGTGTTGACATCGAAGCACAGTACCAAGCGCACATTACAACACCGTCGTCTTGGGATAAGATCGCTGCCGATGTACTGAACAGGGCATTTGAGAATTATCCCCGATACCGGGAGATTTGGGAGTAGATCATGAGAAAGACGGCAATTATAACCATCAAATACATTGTCCCCCTCAATGAAGGGGAAAAGGGTGACGCATCTGTCCGTATGATAAATACATGGGAGAGGTTTAGAGATGGGAGCGCATGTTGTGACACATATGGAAAGGCAGACGAGTTCACCGTGGAATATGTTGAAGATGAGCCAGAGACAACAACGGCAAAAAAAGTTCCATATTGTTTCTTGGCACCAGGGATAAGGCGGGTCATTGAAAGCCATGAGTGTAAATACCAGGCTGATTACGATGGTGGTGTATGTGTTTTTGGTGGCAGGTGCGAAATAATACCCCGTGAAAAGATGTCTGAAATGGCTGAAAACGATGACTACCACGGAATAATGGATGAGGTGAAAAAGGTTGTGGAAAGAGTGAAAGACGGGGAGGGAAAACCATGGGGATGGGAAGATGGCCCTTTGAGAAAAGCGGTTCCGCCTGATTTTGGAGGAGAGTAACCCATGAAAAAAATATACAAGATTCCCCTGGAACAACTCGGCCCAGCGCTATACGGCGGGAGACATACCCCCCGCTTCCCCTACGGTGATGTGGTCCACGTAGACACCGATCACGGGTGTTCGATGGTCCGGTTTGTTGTGGAGGAACGGGACTTACCGGGTATGGCACATCTTTGTGTTAGGCATGAGGAAGAATGATATGAGGTATTTCAAGACAGCGGTTGTAATTGTCCTAGCAATATTTGTAATTGCTTTGGGGTATCATTATAGACAAGATAAACAAAAAGAGACAGTTTTTGATGATATTACTGCTGAAACGGATACGTATAATTTAATCGAAGAAGGTACTATTGGGTACACCTTTTTTTACGAAATAGACGTAAGGGGCAGTTTGGATGAGGAATTTTTGAGGGTAATTCTTCCGAAAGGTGAAAGGCTTACCTTCACGGGAGAAGAATTAGGGATGGTATTGAAATTTTTAAAACACGAGGTTGATTAACATGAAATGCCCCCAATGCGGAAAAATAATAAAGTGCCTTGACTGTAAAACAGGGCAGATTATTGAGCAGAACCATTGCCCGGTGTGCGGGTTGTCCAGAGACCAGAAATCTCTTGTGGCCCGTGTAGCCAGATTGGAAGATTGGGCGCGAAAGGTGTCTGACAACGCAGAAGCGAATGGTATTGTGGATTCTTATCCGGGGTATTGATTATGAGGGCATCCAATGCTCTGCAACGACTGTGATAAGCGAGGTATCTGTTCAACGCTTTGCTGCCCAGAAGCGGAATTATCAGCAAGCCAGGATGACGTAGATTGGCATGATGAGGGCGTCACGATGTTTTACCGCGGGGAAGAATTACGCATCTTCAATTCTGGTACGGGGGTTGAGAGGGCGTACTTCTCACACATGGAAAAAGCTGTTTTGTTACGGCTAGGAGAGGGCGAAACTAGAAAGGAAATATCAAGGAGTTTAAACATAACGGGTGTTTACCTGCGTACAATCATAAAACGATTGCGCGATAAAGCGTTACATCTATCAGGGAAGTAAAGGGGCGTAGCTGTATAAAATATGGATACACTCAAAAATACGATTAACAAATTGCTCTCTATCCTCACCCGATACCGGGAAGAGAAATTCACAGGAAAGGTCTGTGTTACATTCAATTTCTCCCAAGGCGGTCTGGGGGATGTTGAATTCGGAGCCAAACATAAGATGAAGTGATAAACTTTATCACCTGTTAATCTTAGAGTTAACATATTAAAACGGTAGTTTTTGACCCGGAAGGGGATCAAAAGCCCGAATTGTCTGTATGGCAGTTCGGGCTTTTTTTATTTTGGGGGAGGGTATGCCGAGGCTGAAGGATTATTACGGTCCACCTGATTTTGAGCAGGAGATTATCCAAGCCATACGGGACGGTAAGGCTCCTGGTCGGTACACCGTGGACGACATCATTGAGGATGAGGATCAGGGGTATGGCTCAACGATGTCTATGGAGCCACAGGGGATGAGACCGCCACAAGGAGTTTCCCCATACGGTGGATACACTTTAAAACCAACAACGCAGATAACATACGGTTAATGGCTAAAGAAATACTCATCCCATACTCGCCCAGGCCCATACAGGGAGAAATTCACTCAGTAATAAGCCAGTACAAGTTTGCTGTTTTTGTGGCGCATCGTCGGTTGGGGAAAACCGTCCTGTGCATCAACCATCTTATAAAGGAAGCCGTCCACTGTGAGCTTGAACGGCCAAAATATTCCTATGTAGCGCCTCTATACAGTCAGGCTAAAAGCATCGCCTGGGATTATTTGAAACACTATACCAACCCAATCCCTACAGTAAGCCGAAATGAAAGTGAGCTTTGGGTTGAAGTGCCTACGATCAATAATGATAGAGCTAGAATAAGGCTATTCGGTGCGGATAACCCGGACTCTCTCAGGGGCCAGTACAATGATGGGGTGGTGCTTGATGAGGTGGCGCAGATGAAGCCCAGCATATGGGGGGAGGTGCTTAGACCAACCCTTATTGACAGAAACGGCTGGGCTATCTTCATAGGGACCCCAAAAGGTCATGACCTATTATTTGAATTATACAACAAGGCCCTGAAAAACGACACTTGGTTTGCCAAAATATATGACTGTTACACTACGAATGTCCTAAGCGAAGAACAGATAGAAACCGCCAAGTCTGATATGACGGAAGCGCAATTCCGTCAAGAATTATTGTGCGATTTTAGCGCCAGTTCGGAGCAGGTCTTAATCCCCTTAGATACGGTAATAAAGGCGACCAAGCGCACTAATTTACCCCAAACCTATTCATGGGCACCCATTGTGATCGGGGTGGATGTGGCCCGGTTCGGGGACGATCAGAGCGTTATATACGTTCGCCAGGGAAACCACACCATAGCTGTTAAGAAGTACCGGGATTTGGATCTAATGACCTTCACGGATTATGTGGCCGGAGCGATCAACCATTACAACGCTACCATGACCTTTGTGGATGTGGTGGGGTTGGGGGCGGGTGTTCTGGACCGCCTTACACAATTGAGATACCGCAACGTCATGGGGGCCAATGCCGGGTTCTCCGCCGATAACCCACAGTATAAGAACAAACGGGCAGAGATGTGGGACACCATGAAGCAGTGGTTGCAGGATGGTGGGGATATACCGGATGACCCGATATTGATATCCGAGTTATCCAGCGTTCAATACAAATTTGACCCCACGGATCGGATGGTTTTGGAAAAGAAAGAGGACATGAAGAAGCGAGGACTGTCAAGCCCGGACGTTGGCGACGCGCTTTCTCTAACATTCTTTATGAAAGTCCAGCAGAACGATTGGGATGAAACCGAAAGCGGATATTACGAATACAAGGGTCCTAAGTGGGTGGACCCGGTGACGGGGTACTGATTATGGCGATGGCACCAGGGCTTGGATTTAGAAGGGGTGGGTTTAAATTCACAATGCCTGTGAATGAATACGGTGAGTTTGCAAATGATTACGAAATCGGGCCAGGGATGTTGCTCAAAGATAAGCTCGATATTCCATATAGGTCCAGGGAAGTTTCAATGGGGATGATGAGACAACCCCTGACAGGGGCAGAAGCATCTAATGCTGCAAAAAAAAGAGCTTCTGCTGAAAAAGCACTTGGAAAGGCAATGAAGTTGTCTAAGGATAGCAAGTTTTATCGCAATCAGCTTCAGAACATCGAGCGTGAATTTGAGTTGAAGAAGATGAAAGGCATACCGATTGATGAACGGGACATGCGTAAATATTGGGATACGAAAGACCGAATGGACAAAATACGGACTGATATGGATTACCTTTATGGAAATCCTGACAGGAATAAGAAATTGAGCGCAGGTCTTAATTACAAAACAAGATCAGACACATACGGTGGAACAAGTGAACAATTCAATCGTGGAACCCAATGAAAGCCGAATTCATGCTAGGAACAGGAACCGCAAAAGGTGAAGTCGTCAAAACGAATGACGCAACCGTGATCGTGAAACTGCCAAACGGTAAGAAGATAAAGCGTCATGTTATCTGTAAACCAACAAACGAAAGGATTTTTAAAATGAGAGAATTAAACATTGGAAGCAAACGTTTTACCAAAATCATCGTCACAGACGCGCCAGGTCAAGGCGGAGCATGCCATGAATATATTGTCATTGAGCAGCCGCAAACGTCCGATCTGGCAAATCAGACGATGGTGGAATTTGCAAAAGTTTCATTTCAGAATGGCCCCGTCAAGGAATTTGGTGTCAACGGATGTCACCAGGAAGACCTTCTCGCAATTGTCATTGATCGTTTGCGCTCTTTTCAGGCAGGGCCGTTTTCCTGCCGTGAAAACGCGATAGCCCTGACAAAACTGGAAGAAGCCATGCACTGGCTCAATCACCGCACCTCCGACAGACAGTCGCAGGGTGTTGAAGGGACAACCCAGCATCGAAAGTAAACAGACAACCACCGCATCAGGGGATGCAAAAAGCCGCACGGCTTAACCGTGCGTTAAAAAGCATAAGGTGGAATTCATAGATGCCTGATTTGATCGAACCAATCCTACCCCCTCAGAATCAACCGGGGATGCCATTACCGGAAGAGCAAGTCCTTTTATCTTCCCCGAATATCGTGGAGGACCCACCGGCTTCTGAGGAAATGATTGATATGCTCAACGGTTTCCTTGAGATGAACAATATCGCTGAAACCCTGGACGAAGATACTCTAAAGGAGATCGGTTTTCGGGTTGTTTCAGATTACGACATTGACAAGGACTCCCGCAAAGATTGGGAAAGAACACAGGAACGGGCGCTTGAGTTAGCGCGTCAGATTGCTTCCAAACAGCGGGATACCACGGCGAATGTCAACTATCCCACCATCGCTACCGCAGCGATACAGTTTGCGGCCAGAGCATACGGCAATATCATCAAAGGCCGGGACGTTGTAAAAGCCAAGGTTATCGGGAAGGTGGAAGCGCCCCCGCAAGTGATGGAAATATCCCCCATGGATGAGGGGATGCCTACTGAGATGGTCGGTACGCCTAAGCCGGAACCCCCCAAGAAGGACGCAAGGGCGGCACGGTTATCGGCGTTCATGAGCTACCAGATGCTTGAAGAGGTGGAGGATTGGGAAACAAGCCTTGATGAATTGCTGGTCATGCTACCCGTTACCGGGTGCTGCTTCAAGAAGACCTATTACGACATCGCCAGTAGACAGGTCAAATCCCCCCTCATCACCGCTGACAATCTGGTGGTCCATTACACCACAAAGAATATCGAAAGCGCCTCAAGGCTAACCCATGTATTTGAGCTAACCCCTAACGAGATCGTAGAGCGCACACGGTCAGGCGTATTTCTCGACAAAGAGTTCGGGGAACCGACCACGGACGAGACCCGTGACTCCAACGATGAAGATGCCCCCCACACCTTCTTAGAGCAGCACAGGTGGTGGGACCTGGATAATGATGGGTACAAGGAGCCGTATGTCATTACCGTCCACCAGGACACGTCTCAGGTGGTCAGAATCACCGCACGGTACGATGCTGACGGGATTATCACCAACGAGAAAGGCGAGATTATAAAGATCGAACCCGTCCAGTATTTCACCAGATTTATCTTCATGCCAGCGTTTGACGGTAATTTTTATGGCATGGGATACGGTGCGCTTCTAGGTGACTTGAACGCCACTATTAACACCACTATTAACCAACTATTAGATGCTGGTACTCTGTCAAACAGACAATCAGGGTTCCTTGGAAAAGGGATTAACCTTGGGAGAGGTGATGAATCCACTTTCAGGGCAGGAGAATGGAAGCACGTTGTCAACACCGGGGACGATTTACGGAAAGGCATAGTCCCACTTCCGGTAAGGGAACCGTCTGGTGTGCTGTTTAACCTCCTGAATCTGATGATGGAAGCCAGCAAAGATTTAAGCTCTGTAGCAGATGTGCTAACGGGCGAATCCAGAGGGGCAAACGAAAGTCCGACCACTATCCTGGCTCTCATTGAGCAAAGCCTGAAAGTTTTCAGTTCCATATATAAAAGGATACACCGTTCACTCAAGAGCGAATACCGGAAGGTTCGTAGGCTTGACAGGCTTTATCTTTCCTTGGAAGCGTACCAGAGCGTCCTGGACGACCTAGAAGCCAAGATGAGCGACTTCTATGAGAAGGACATGGACGTTGAGCCGGTATCTGACGAGACGGAGCTTACCAGCACACAAAAGATGGTGAAAGCACAAGCCCTGGTGGAAATGCTGGGGTCTGGACTGAATGATCGTGAAATTCAAAAGCGGTACATGCAAGCCATTGACATCGAGGACATTGACAAAATCCTACCCCCTGAGAATGTGGAACCTCCCCCTGACCCAGAGATAACACTGAAAGAAGGGGAGCTTGAAGTCAAGCGCATGGAAGCCATGAACGATCAGCAGCGGGTGCAGATAGAGGGGGCATTAACGCAAGCCAAGATAGAGAAAATCAAGTCTGATACTGAGCGCAGCTACGCCAGTGTGGACTCCACCAGAGCGCAAGCGGATAACACACGGGCGCAAGCTCTGAAGGACGACCACATGGAGAAGCTGGATAGTCTGACCAAAGTGGTACAGATGCAATCAGAGGCGATTAGCAAACTGACCGACACCGTTTTAGGGGGTGCTGAATAATGCCATTAAACCCGTATGAGAACAGCATGGACAGGACCAAAGTTAGAGGCAAACCGTCTGTTGGTATGGAAGAAGCGTTCCTGGAATGGCTCAAGAACAAATACGGCATGACCCCTCCTGACCCCGGCAACCGAAGATTCAACAAGCAGATGGAGCAAAAGCGGTTGGGTCTATTACATGACCAGATTCTAGCACAACGCATGGCGCAAAAGAACAGACTGTACGGTGGTGCCTGATGGTTAACCCCGAAGCGGTACAGGAATGGAAAGCCAACCCCGTCACTATGGCGATGATGGAAGCCATAGAGGAATACAAGCAGAATCTTTTGTACGCAATGGCACAGGGCCATTATTACAACCCTGAAAGCATGGAGGAAACATTCGGTAACACAGCGAAATTTTGCGGGGAAGTGCAAGGAATTGAAACTCTAAAGAGAATAATTACGGAGGAAGAGAATGAGTGAAATAGAGTTGCAACCAGAAGGGTATAAGCTAATCGTAAAACCCGAAGAGATCAAACAGAAAACTGAAGGCGGGATATACCTCCCCGATAGCACCAGAGACCAGGAACAAAACGCCGTTAATAGGGGCGAGGTGGTGGCCATAGGCCCTTCCTGTTCTATCCAGTTTGATGGGGATGATTTGGCCGTTGGGGATACAATCGTTTTTGCGAAGTACGGCGGGTTCCTTGTGGAACGGAAAGACGGAAATCTGAGAATCCTGAATGACGAGGACGTTGTAGCAAGGGTGAAATGATCCCAACAACTAAATAAACGGTCACGGATAAACCCCCTAACGGGGAATTTTGAAGCCCGGTTCGGCGCGTAAGAAAAGCGTGTGGGATCGGGCTTTTTATTTGAGGGAGAGAGCATGGCAATAGAAGCCGTAATGGAAGACGAACAGGTCGAAGCGACCCCAGAGCCGGAAGCGGAACTTCCAGAAACAACGGAAGAACCAAAAGACGATCAAACAGACGAAGAACCAAGAGAGGGAGGAACCGAGGCAAAGAAGGAGACCATTGAGGATATAGCGCGTGAAATAGGATGGCACCATGGAGGGACGGACAAGTTCGGGAACACCGTGGACGCAGCGACATTTATCAAGCGTTCAAAGGACATCCAGGAAACCTTGTCGAGCCACCTGAAAGACAACAGAACCAAGATGGAGCGCATGGAGAAGGGCTTTGACGACCTTAGAAATCACTTTGAAAAGGTGTCCAAAGCTCAGATTGCCAAACAGCAGAAGGAAATCGACAGACTGCGGAAGGAGAAAAGGGAAGCCATTGAAGAAGGGGACGCAGACCGTGTGGACGAGATCGAGTCTGAAATGCTGGATAAATACAACAGCATGGAAATGGACACTCCGAGGCAAACGGCACCCCAACCGGACCCTTCTCACGTAGAGGCGTTTGATAAATGGAGGTCCCAGCATGATTGGTACGGCGTAAAAGGTAGCGGGGGAGACCCTGACATGACCGCATACGCAGACAAGATGGCCAATCTACCCGAATATGACGCCCTTCCGTATGAAAGAAAGCTGACGGCAGTAACGGAACTGGTGAAGAAAGCCTTCCCAGAAAAGTTCCAGAAGCAACAACCGAAGACCCCCACAGTAAACCCCGTCGAAGGCGCACGGGGAACCGGGGCAAAGCGCCAGTTTACGGAGAGAGATTTAAACCCTGAACAGCTTCAAACAGCAAAGACTTTTGAAAAGCTAGGGGTGTTGAAGATGAAGGACTACATCAAGCAACTGGCAGAAATAGGAGAGATAGGATGAGCGAAATAATCAGAACCAAAGACGACAAACCGTTTGAGACCGAAAAAGCAGCCCTCATGAGACAGGGGCAACTTGCCAAACAGGGAACGCAGACCGAAGTGGTCAAAGACGAAGACGGGTGGGCTTTAAAGACGATTGCAAGAAAGAGACCCCCGCGTGTCAAGCTGGGGACCAGGAATGTCCTCAGATACCCCGAAAGGCCGGGTTATCACAGGCACGTTTTCAATGATGTGGATGACAATATTCTCATCAAGCAACAGGCCGGGTACGAGATCGTCCAAAAGAAAGACCTGCCTTCAGGAGACCCCAGAGCCGGGGATGCAACACAGATGGGTATGCCGGTGTCCAAAAGCGTGGGCGGCGGCGTGAAGGGGATTTTAATGGAAATCCCCATTGAGTGGTACGAGGAAGACCAAAAGGAACGCCAGGACAAAATCCTGGAAGATGAAAATGTGATGAAACAACCAAGAAACGACGCTGGGGCATACGGAGGTATGGACATCAGTGTCAGTGCGTAAAATAGGAGCAAATTATGGCAAATGCAGATAGGGATTGCGGGTTGAAACCCGTCAAGTATCTCAACGGGACCCCGTGGAACGGAAAGGTGACGATGTATTACACCGCCGGTACTACCGCGATTTACAAGGGTACTCCCGTAAAACACGCAGGAACCGCATCAGCCGATGGAACCACCCCGGCTTGCGCGATCCTGGCGTCCGGTAAAGGGCAGATGGTCGGTGTTGCTGTTGGTTTCTCTAACAGCAAAGATGTGGCCGTCGATGTAACCAACCTCAACAGAACGTATGCAGCGGCTAGTGCCACCGGGTATGTGGCAGTCGTGGACGATCCCAACGTCCTGTTTGAAATCCAGGAAGACAACGCTTCCGCAGACCTTGCCGTTACTGCGGTGGGTCAATTCTTCGCTATTTCCAGCCATAGCGGTGGTAGCACGACAACCGGGTATTCAACCGCTGAATTGGATTCCGATACCGCCAGCACGTCATCCGCAGCTAACGGTGCGGTCCAGCTTGTGGCTCTTTCCGACAGACCTGATAACACGATTGCGTCAAGTGCAGCCCACGCAAAGTGGCTTGTCAGGATGGTAACTCACCCGTTTAACCGCGATACTGCGGCAATTTAAGAAAGGAGGCAGACTATGGGAACGATTACTACTGGCTCCTTCGCAAAACTGCTGTGGCCGGGGATCAATGCGATTTATGGGAAAGCGTACAACGAATACTCACCGGAATGGCCTGAGATATTCGACAAGTACACCAGTTCCAAGGCTTTTGAAGAGGACATCGGCGTAACCGGCTTCGGCTTGGCTGCGGTGGTGCCTGAAGGCGCTGGGATTACGTTTGATGATATGGAACAGGGCTTCGTGTCCAGATATACCCATGTGACCTATGGGTTAGGTTTTATCATCACGCGCAATATGTACGATGACAACCAATACTCCGAGATTGGCCTTAACCGGGCGCAGTCTTTGGCGTTTTCAATCAGGCAAACACGGGAGATCGTGTGTGCCAACGTCCTCAACCGGGCGTTTAATGCGTCCTACGAGGGCGGTGACGGTTTGGAGCTTTGTTCTACGGCTCATAAAAACAAATCGGGCGGTACGTGGCGGAACGAATTGTCCACCGCTGCTGAGTTGTCTGACGCTGCATTGGAACAGGCTTGCATTGATATTGCGGCCTTCACCGATGACCGTGGCAAGACCATCAAGGTCCTGCCCAAAAAGCTCATCATTCCTCCCGCGCTTGAGTTTGACGCGGCCAGGATTCTGAAGAGCATCCAGCAGCCCGGAAATGCGAACAACGACATCAACGCTATCAGGGTGTTAGGTAAAATACCTCAAGGATACGTTGTAAATCATTTCTTAACTGACTCAAATAATTGGTTTATCAAGACCGATGCCATGCACGGCATGAAATTGTTTGAGAGGCGTAAAGACGCCTTCGGCACTGAGAATGATTGGGAGACGGAGAACGCGAAGTTTAAAGCGACTAGCCGTTACGCAGTCGGCTGGAGCGACGCCCGTGGCATTTTCGGGTCGAGTCCGGCTTAGCGTATAATTAGTTGTAATTGCTAAACATTTAGGGATAGGCCCGTACAGCCGAAAAGGAGATTCCCTTATCTCCCTTCCCTAAAAAATCTTAAGGGCTACGGAAGGGAGTAGCATTATGAGTATCCCAAAAACAAGTGTCCCGAAAATTCAGATATGTGCGTTTTGTGGTGAAGAGAAGCCGATTGTAGAGGATGGATTATGCAATGTGTGCAATAGGGTTTATAAGCGAAATGGAACTAAAGAGAACCCAGAAAAGTTTTTAAAAAAGTGTTCTTTGGATTATTGCAATAGACCTGTCGTAGCACAGAATATGTGTGATAAGCATTACCGTCGATGGAAAAGACATGGTGATACAAAGCAGACAAGGCCGAAAGGATGGGGGTCTAAAGAAAAACACCCCTTATATAAAACATGGCAATGGCAAAAACGTAAAGCACCAAAGGTCATTTTTGCAGATGAATGGAAAGAATTCTGGCAATTCGTTGAAGATGTTGGAGAACGCCCAAGCCCTAAACATAGGTTTTGTGTAATAGACCCATCAAATCCAATATACAAAGATAAATATGAGTGGAGAGAATGGGAAGATGGTGGGGCTGACAGAGAGAGACGAACCGCGTATTGCAGGGAATGGCGTAAGAGCAACCCCGCTAAAGTAAAAAATACTGACCTTAAAAGGAACTTTGGTATCACATTGGATGATTACAACGGAATGCTTAAATCTCAAAACTTTAAATGCGCCATTTGTGGACATCCAGAAACAGCAATAAATCCCAGGTCTAACAAACCATTCGACTTGGCAGTTGACCATTGTCATGAAACTGGGTCTGTTCGGGCGTTATTATGCCAGAATTGTAATCATGCTATCGGCAACTTTAAAGACTCAACCGACTTATTAACCAACGCAATAAACTACTTACAAGCACACGCCCCAAGCGGGGATTAACAATTCAAATGGGTAAGCGGGTGTGCAAATCATCCGAGCAGTCTCAGACAAGCGATAGTTGACGAAAACTGACTATTAGCCCTGTGGGTGTTCCTAGAAGGAAAAAATTATGAGCTTAACAAATTATCCAAACGGTGTTTCATCTTTCGGCATTCCAATGATGGGTGGGCAGGGTCTGACCATGCCCGGTACGGCTTATTTCGTGGACTCTGTAAACGGGTCTGACGGATATGCGGGGACAAGCATTGACAAACCTTTGAAGACCATTGAGTACGCATACAGCAAGACCGTTAGCGGTAACAACGATGTGATCTATGTTGTCGGGAACGGAACCGCGTACTCCATCGCTGCGGCTGTTACGTGGTCCAATACCTTCACCCATATGGTGGGCCTGACGGCTCCAATTCCCTATGGAAACCGGGCAAGGCTAACAATGGGCGCCGCCATGACCTCAATCCTTACCGTGTCTGGGCAAGGAAATATTTTCAGCAACTTCCAGATTCAGCATGAAAATTCTACTGGAACAAGCGTTGACAACACGATTGTCAGTTCAAACCGAAATTATTTCTACAATGTAGGCTTTGCTGGCCCTCTCCATGCCACAGTAGGGGCCGCCGCCTACAACGAGTTGACCCTGGCATCCGGCGCTCAGGACAATATGTTTGAAAGGTGTACCTTCGGTCAGTGGACAACGGTGGCCTCATCAACGACCGGATACGAAATAGAGTTCAAGGGTAATAACTCTATGAGCTTTTTCAAGGATTGCCGAATTTTCACGTATGCGTCGTCTGCAAGCCACGTACTTGTTGCGGCAGCGGTAAACCTTGGCGGTGAAGCGGCCCTGGTGACATTTGACGGGTGTACGTTTGCCAACATGGACAACGACAAAACCTTGACGATTGCAATTTCCGAACCGACTCACGGCATTATTCTGCTGAAAGACTGTGTTGCGTACAACATTACGGATTGGTCTGATACGTCCAATACCCATGTGTACGGGACCATGCCAGCGGTTAACGAAGCCGGTGGGATTGGTGTTGTACCGTCGTAAGGAGTGAATCATGGGAGCCAAATACCCCATCCATTATAAATGCCAGTTTTGCAACGGCAGTGGTGATCGAACCAGCAAGGTGGGTGACGACGAATCTACATCCACATGCGGGTCATGTGGTGGTGACGGATTTGTTGAACACGCCATGCTGATTTACCCTGCAACGCCTTCCCACGTTGTGTTTGAAGCTATGGACATAAGCGAATACAACGGCCTGTCTGCTCAAAAGCAGAGGGATTTAAGCGCCGTACTGTCTGCCGGGTTTGTAGAACTGAGCGATGGTTCAAACGGCATGGCGGTTATGGAAGGGGTATTCGGCTCCGAATCACAAACGATTGAAAATCTGAAGGAGTTAGCATGACATTTCAGATCATAGACAAGACGAAATACAAGGTACAAAACCTTGGAAAAACCCGAAGCGAACAAGAGGCGAATATCCGCAAGGAAGGCTTGAGAGGAATGTCAGATGAGCATTTCGACAAATGCAAATATCTGGACAAAAAGTACGGACCTGCATTTTGGTCAGAGAGGGAGTTAGATAGAGTATGAGCTTTAATTACTCAAAAGCAAGAGCGACCAATGTTTTAAGAATTCTGAAACCGGCGTTCAAAAGCGGTATGTTGTATATAAGGCCGGAAGATAAGAAAATAAGCATGAGAACTGCCTTGATATGGGATACCCCATGGGTTCATTCGGGAAGCGACAGCCCCGACGATAGAAACTGTCTGATGTTTCACAGCATAATGCTGCCCTATTGCAATTTCATACCGTCCAGATGCCAGGAGTGCTGGAAGGTGGTGGCACGACCTAAAACTGTCAAGCAGCTATTCAAGATAGTAGATTTGCAACAAATGTCAGACCGCGATTCAAAAGCCGGTATTGAAAAACGAGACACGGTGGGCGGTAATTACGGGGCCTACTGGTACAACAATTCCATCGAAGAAGGGGAAGAATGCCGCAAGTATGTCAGGACTTTGTGCGACGAGTTTGTTGGAAGGGACGTTGAGGTATTCCTGAAAAGAGGATGCACTGAATTTGAGCATAAGTTTGGCAATTCCAATGAATGGACGGTCACGCAGGAAGCTCTTGAGATCGAGAAAGCCATTATGGACGCGATAGTCGTGGACGGTCATGAGGATAGGGACCAGCCGCCCTTAGTGGTTGAAGACACCAAAATGAAATGGATCGAGTTCGCTTACGAGCGCGGCGATGAAACGTACCTGGAATTCACGGATGGGCTTCCGTTATACCCGAAATACGTGACCTATCAGTCTGAAGAGGCAGCATGACATTCTATTCTGGACGTTTTTTTCAATGCTGCGATATTTGTGGCATGAAAGGCTACAACACCGAAATGGTAAAGACGTGGGACAATCTCATCGTGCATAGGGGTACATGCTTTGATGGCCCCCGTCCCGTCCAAGATTATCGCGTCCGCCCCAAAGCAGATCGCCAGACGGTAAGAGACCCAAGACCTGAAGGTGCTTATACCCCAACCGTGCTTGAGACCGTTGCGGTTACTGAGATTGACGCTACGACAGCAGCAAGCGGTGGGAACATCACGAACGATGGTGGTGCGACTGTTACGGAATACGGTGTTTGCTGGTCAACCGACCATGCCCCAGATACGGATGATGACAGAACCTCTGACGGTACGGGCGCAAGGACCTTCACAAGCAACCTGACGGGCCTTTCAGCCTCTACCCGTTATTTTGTGCGGGCTTATGCCACAAATGCAGCAGGAACGAGCTACGGTCCTGAAATTGAATTTACTACTACAGACTAGGTGATTAATGGCAACACCGATAAGCGAGTCGATTGACGCAGGAACTTCAACGGTGGACAGCTTTGCCGACACGAACGGAGTTTCAGCGGTATGGGATTTCCGAATAAGCGATGGAACCAATAGCCGGGCGGGGGAATTGCGTGGCGATTGGGACGAAACCGCCAGTTCAACCCCGTCACAAGCTATTCGCCGTATCAAAGATATAGGCACTGTTCCATCCACCGTTTTACTCACCATCGACAAAAACATCAATACAATCAGGGTACGGGTTGCTGTTCCGACTGACGATTGGACTTTTAAGGCATTGAGGCATTTGGTGCAACCATGAAAAGATTCCTTATTATAATGGTAAGTCTGTTTTGGGCTTCGGTTGCTTGTGCTGACAATTACGAAATCCACGACCAGGGGGTACTAATCCCTGACGATTATTCTCTCATCTTTGGCACCGACCTCAATTTTTATCTCTCCTATGACGAAACCACCGATAACCGTTTGGAATTATCGGATGGGACAAACACGTTTCTGACTGTCACGGATGATGGAACTACGGCAACTTTCGCTATAACTGGTGATTTGAATGTATCTGGTGCATTTGCACCTGCGTCGATATCAACTGGCGCAATATCTTCCACCTCTTTAGATGCAAGCGCTACTGTGGACGCAGGAACAATGACTATTGGGAGTGGGTCCATAACTGATAGCAGTGGCGCTATTTCTTTCGGTAACGAGAATCTTTCAACCACTGGGACGCTGGGTGCTGGTGCAACCACTGTAACTTCTATTGATTCTTCCGGTCAAGTGGATGCTGGAACAATTACGATTGATTCAGGAAGCGTGTCTGATTCATCGGGTTCAATATCTTTTGATAACGAAAACTTAAGTACCACTGGGACTCTAGCGTCTGGTGCTATTACAGAATCATCCAACGCAGTGCCCAACGCTACAGATAATCTGTCATTTTTCGCCCCAACCGCCAGTGCCCAACTTCGCGGAGTTCTTAGCGATGAAGTGGGAACTGGAGCAGCATATTTCGTAGGCGGAGCTTTGGGAACCCCTGCAGGTGGGACCCTTACAAATGCCACAGGGCTACCAATATCAAGCGGAGTAAGCGGGTTGGGGGCAAACGTAGCTTCATTTCTCGCCACCCCCTCAAGCGCGAATCTCCGAAGCGCATTAACCGACGAAAGCGGAACCGGTGCGGATCTATTTCAGAATGGTGACATCGGCGAGGCAACGGGAACGAGCTTGGATCTTTCAGGGGTGCTTACGACCGGTTCGACGACCGTTGCCGCAACCGGGCCTACGGATAATCTGGACGTGTCCGGGGCTAATGTGGTCAAAATAGATACCGGTGACAACAACGTAACGATAGGCGGGTTCACGGGCGGGGTAGCTGATCAGGTTCTTTATGTCGTAATCGTAGACGCGACAAACGACGCGATCATTGAAAACGCTGAATCAACCGGGAACCAGGATATTTATCTGGAAAGCGCAGAAGACGAAACTAAATCATCGACCTACGGTGGTTGGATTTTAGTATGCGATGGCAGCAATTGGTATCAGACCGGTGGTGCAGGGCTTTGGACCCAGACGGGCAGCAATATTTATTACAACGACGGCAGCGTCGGCATCGGCACAATGAGTCCATATACAACCTTAGAGATTGTCGATACATCTGCTGGTTCTATCTATGATGGGTTGCAATTACGGAACAATGCAACAGATACAGGAACAGGATCAAGATTAAGGTTCATTAACTCTACTGATTCCAGTTCAGTATCAAACAGTGTTTCGATTGCATCAATCAGAACTGGAAACGATAATGAGATGGCTTTTGAAACTGAAAATGCGGAAGCCATGCGAATTGATGAATCTGGCAATGTCGGGATAGGGCTTGAAGACCCAAACCAAAAGCTAACAATCGAAGGCACAATGAGTCTGAAAGAGCAGGCATCGGCTAACGCGGACACCGCTGGTTATGGTCAACCATGGGTCAAAACGGCAACGCCTAATGAATTCTATTTCACAGACGATGCTGGAACGGATACACAGATTTCATCTCACCCGCTTGATGCACCGCAGGAGCTTTATCAAAATGGCCCCGGACTTGACTGGATAGGAAAACGTGTGCAACCGTATTTAGGTGTGATATTTTGGCAAACGCTTGACGGAACAATCACAGAGGAAACATTTGATGCTTACAATCTCAGACGAAAAGACGAACCTGGACATGTCGATTTAGTGAAGCAGGATTGGAATACGGTTCAGCTTGCTAAACTCAGGGAAGCGAAATTAGCTGAAACAGTTGAAATAGAGATCGCGGCACAGGATGCCTTTGGGCCTGTGGAAATTACTGAGGATGTGCAAGTTGAGCCAAAGGCGGATGGATTCAAATATGCTGTTGACAAAGGATGGAAAGTTTCAGTTACAGTAAAAATGACCCCTGTTACAATCAAACAGGGGACCGGGAAATTCAAAAAACAATTGAAAGCGGACATTTCGTTTGATCCCGATACCGGAAAATTCATTCAAAAGCGAAACCGCACCGAGGCAGAGGTTGATGCCATGAATTTGCAAGCACCTGAGATGCCGGGTTGGATGAAAACATGGGTTGAAAGTAAGACGGCAGTTCCGAAATAAAGGTATAAAACATGGCAAAACAAACCGATCTAATTACCGGAGTTAAAGAAATAATCCAAGACGCGGCTTTTTCATCCGCTAGACTATTGGATTATTTGAACCAAGGCCAACGACACGTTGCAGGTGGAATGTTTATTACGTTCCCCGACAATACTCAGGTATTTTCGTCACCACTATCTGAGCTTGCAACCGACTACGACCTGGAAACCAGCGTGGCGAACCCTTACATTGACTTGCCTTCGGACTTTGGAAGGGACCTGTATTATATTGTTAGCAGCACAACCGAACTGGAAGTTCAGATATTGAATTCGTTCACGGAATTACTCAGGATGTATTCCAACCTTGACAGCACGAACAGGGTGCTTGTGGCTGCGGTAAGGGGGACAAAGCTCTATTACCAGGGGTATCCGTCCACGGCTGAGACTCTCACGGCTTATTATTACCGAAAACCAACCAATATGACTTCCTACGCCGCGTCCACCATATCATTCGCTGAAACAGGTAGTAGGATTTCGGATAGCGCCTCTTCTGCTTCCGTGGGTTTCGGGTTGATGTCTGTGGGTCAAACCATAGATTTTACAGGGACCACCAGCAACAATACGGACTTCACCATTACCGCAATCGCTACGGATTACTCCTACATTACCGTAACCCCCGCACCCACTGACGAATCGGCAGGGAGCGAATTCACAGCCAAGACACGACCTCACGGAATACCAGAACACCTTCAGGAAAGCCTTCTTGAGAATTACGTGGCGTGGAAGGTGTTTGAACGGAAAGTGAATATGGAAGCACAGGAACAAAGGTACAGGGGGCTTTTCATGAGCGCCATGCTTAACCTGGAAAACTCCATAGAAAACGTACCCGGTTCGGTCAGGCTTATGAGCGAGGTGTATTGAATGAAGAAACTTCTTGTTATATTAGTTCTGTTGTTTTCAACGACTGTGTACGGGGCGGATTATTACACCAGTACCACGGCAATCACTCAAGTTCGGGCGTTATTGAACGAAAGCTCCGCTTCTTTCTGGAGCGACACGGAGCTTGGCAACTGGATTAAAGAGGCGACGGAAGCGATTTCAGCACGGGCGTTGTGCATTCAGGACACAGACACGTTTCTATTGGTAACAAGCCAATATGAGTACACGGATCTGGTAACCAACGGTGCAGACGGTGTGACTGATATTGTAAAGGTATGGGGTGCCATCTACCTTAACCCTGACGGTGAATATATCGGTCTGAAAAGAGTCGAACCGTTTCAGATATCAGATCTCCCCCACATGAAAGCCGGTCCTCCGATTTACTATTATCATTTTGATGATAAAATCGGGATATTTCCGCTCCCCACTTCGGCAGAAAACGGGGACAGCGTAAAGGTCTATTTCTCCAAACAGTCCCAGACTATCGGGGACCTCCCCAACGAATATCAGCCGCTAACATTCTGGTACGCCGCAGCCATGGCCTACAAAAAAGAACACCGATACGCAGAGTCAGACAAATTCTACACCATGTATATGGAAGCACTCAACGCTCTAAAGCAAGAGCTATATAATGTACCGATTGAGCAAGCTCCCAAATGATAAAAAAACTAATTTTATTAGCGTTGATACTGGCTGTTCCTGCCTTGGCGCAAGACAGTGGCGGATTCCCTGACAATTCTCCAATCCTTTCCAAAAGCGTAGCGTTCACTAAAAAATTGAACCGCGTGGCTCCGTTCATAGCTCTTGAGCCGGGATCTATCGTTTCGGCTACGAACATGCGAAGACCCGCCCCCGGAATATCCGCTGGTTGGTCCCCCAGGCGTGGGATGGAGAAGAACAATTCCACCGCTATCGGTGCGTATGCTATCGACAGTTTACACCAGTACGTGAACCCGACATTCGGTACACGTTGCTTTATGGCACAGACGAACGATAAGCTGTACCTCGCCACCAACGACCCCCCTGATACCGGAACCACGTTCGGGACCGTTAAAGCCACCCTTACGGCCGATTCAGGCGACATGTTCTCAGACGCCATAGGAGACGACTGGGTAGGTAGCGCCAGCGGAACGAACCCCATAGCGTGGTCCGGCGGCACGGCTTATCCTGACGGGTTTAAGATCGTTATCGGTGGTGCCACTCCTTCTAGCATTTCTATAACGAACGACGGTTTTGAAACGGGCGGAGACCCACCTACAGGCTGGACGGAGAACGATGCGGATGCTGTAACAGCATCAACAGATCCCAAAGCAGGAACGTATGATGTTGAAATAACGAGCACGGCAGCAGGGGACCCGACAGCTGGGATTTACCAGGACATAGCAGCGGCCCCCGGTGTGGAATACACCATCAGTTATTGGGCTAGAAGGGATTCACTGGTAACGTCTTCCATTACCAACTCCGGTTTTGAGACGGGGGGAACACCGCCTACTGGATGGACTAACAGCAACGCCACTTCAACCACGGGGAGTACGTCACCGCACGGAGGTACTTACGATGCGGTTGTGACGCCTACGGCTGCGTCTTCGGAGAGTGCTGGGATTTACCAGGACATCGCTGTAAGTGCTTCTACGGGCTACACCCTGAGTTATTGGGCGTATCGTATTTATCAGAGCTATGCTTTTACGAATGGAACTTTTGAATCTGGGACTACGGGATGGACGGAGAACAACGCTACTCTGACGAGCGGTACGACTTCGCCTCACGGGGGGTCTAAGGATTTAGAGGTTCAGAATACAACTGCAAGCAGTTCTACCGCTGGTGGCTACCAAGACATTACTGTCGAACCGAATACAGAATACACGGTCACTTTTTGGGTATACACTGGCGCGGCTGGATCAGGAACCTACTACCCGACAGCGGATGCCGACGATGGTTCTTGGACTAGCGCATCAGGCTTTGTTAATGATGAACAAAGTTTTGGCTTTGGCAAATACAGTTCTGGTGTTAGTTACAACGGTTTTGTTTCTTTTAAGAATATAACAGTTCCGCAAGGGTCTGAGATTACTGATGCGTATGTTAAATATACCGCTAAGATAGATTCAACAGGCGCGGACTGCAACCTAAACTATTATTTTGAAAATGCGGATTCTGGAAGCCAACCCGCATCATATGCTGCGTGTGAAGCTCTTAGTCTTACGTCTGCTGTAGCCCAGGACGCTGTTCCAACACAAACTGCGGACACCCAATATGACACTGATGACATCTCCTCCATATTGCAGACCGTGACATCAAGGTCTGGATGGTCTTCTGGCAATGCCGCAACTTGGGTTGCAAAGGATAATTCGAGCGACACAGGCGCAATTAGATGGGCCGATGACTTTGGGTATAGCCCAAGCGATAAAGCGGAGCTTCATGTAACGTACATCTCTGGTACACCGGCAATAACCGTTGAAGCATATACTTCAGGTGACGCGTTAATTTCAACACCGGCAACTGATACATACAGCCCAACAGCCTCGACATGGACCCAATATCAGAAGACATTTACAACTCCGGCAACCACTAGTTACATACGGGTTTATTTGGCGTCAAACTCTTCGTCGATTGGTGTAAAAGTCGAATTCGACGACATAACCATCGCCCCAACATCCGAAGCGTATCCCCAGACCAACCCGTCCCATGTGATACAATACCTTAACGCTGCAAAAGCGGTTCTTTCCACCTTCGACACACAGGAGAATAACCCTGCGGATTCGACATGGACGCAGTATTCAGAGAACATAACGACTCCCGTTCTTTGTGCTTATGTGCGCCTGTACCTGGGGGCGAAAGCTCCTTCTACAGACTTTCTAAACCCAGTTGAATTTGACGACGTACAGATTGCGACCACTTCTGGGGGTCCGTTCCCGTCCCACGTAATGCAATTCTTGGACGCTGGTAGCACTGTTCTTGAAACCGCTTCCACGCAAAACAACGAACCGACAGTGGGGACGTGGGTACAGTATTCTGCAACCGCCATATCGCCAGCGACCACTGCGTATGTTCGCCTGTACCTTGGGTGCAACTCTACCCCTCTCGGTGAAACAGTACAGTTCGACGCTCTTACCAGCATCGTAGCCGTTCCTCCGTCTGGGTTGAGTGTAACGGACGGGTATGAGGAAGTAAGGAATAGCCTTACGACACGATACATTCCGTACCCGGCATCCACCTTTGACCCTGTTTATGTCGGGTTCAGAAGGCCCGTTAATGCGATACACTTTTATATAGATGGAACGCCTAATTCCGAAACGGAAACCATGGCCGTTTATTACTGGCAGGGTAGTTCTTCCACCTGGAACCTTGTTGGGAACCTTGTGGACGGTACGATAATCAGCGCGGCGACTTTGGCACAATCCGGGGAAATGTCATGGGACAAGGGTCCTTCGGGTGAAACCCCAAGAGTTCTTCCTGGCACAAGTGACGATCTTTATTGGTACAAGCTAACTCCTAGCGGGAATCTTTCAAGTGGCGTCAACATTTACCAAGTGACCGTCAGCGAAGACATGGGAGAAATAGCGAACCTGTGGTCCGGCTATCAAGTCCTGGCTTCTGGCGTACTTCTGGATCAGGGTGCCGGATATGCAGATTACACCGCAGAGGTGACAGACGGAACCGATACGAACGTCATGCCACTGGATTCGTTAGCTACTGATTCAGAGCTTTATGTCGGCTTCGACGAAAGGGCGCAGGGGATTGTTATCCGCATGGCCCCTGATCACATAAACAGTGATGCAACGGTTGTCACGGTAAAATACTGGGACGGGGATTCGTGGGTATCCGTAGGGGAGCTTGTCGATGGAACCAGCAACGGAACGGATTCTCTAGCCCAAACGGGCATGATTCAATGGGACGGGGATTCGTTCAGGGAAATTAAATCGGTTCTTGGGGGTCTTAGAACCCCGTATTTTTGGTATCAGTTGTCATGGAGCGTTGCGCTGGACGCAGACGTGGACGTTTGGGAGGTATCGTTCGCTTCTAAACCGGACCCGATTCCCAAGTATGACGGGGTTATCAATTATAACAATAACGCCTTGTGGTGGCCTGGGACGGAAGGCGCTGGAACGCTGGACTATTCTCAGCAGGGGTACGCGCATATTCTTAACGGCCCTTATTCTGGGGCGACACTTCCGATATTCGGCGGCGGAGAGGTTAACGCCATTACCATGCTGGGTACTTCAGCGATAGTGTCAACCAAGAACCCTTACCAGACGTACTTTCTTGAGGGGATTAACCCGGCAGAGTTTACAGCAGTTCTAGTGTCTGACAAGGTTGGAGCGATTGCTCCAAAAGCTTTGCTTTCCATAGACAGTGGCGTAAGGATATTCGACGATCAGGTTCGTGTGAGGTCGGCCATTTTCATGGCGGCTGACGGAATATATATGACGGACGGTTCGACGATTCTAAACATCAGCGACCCGATATCGGATTATTTCAACGCCTCATCCGGCCCGTATATAGAGCCTGAATACATAGACACGTCATACGCGTGGGTGGACCATGAAGAAAAGACGGTACATTTCGCGGTGCCTATGAACATGAGCGGAAGCGGCACACAATCGGTATTGAACAGGGAACTGGTGTATGGCTACCTGACGGACGAATGGTACGGCCTTTATCAGAGGGGGGCTGCGGCTAATTGCGGGCTTGACGTGATCGGGTCTTCCAATGAATCCCTAACGTACGCAGGAGGTTTTCTGGGGTACGTTTATAGGACGAACACCGGCACGGACGATTCGGGGACGAAGATAACCCATAAGTTTAAAACGTCTCCCTTATCTCCACTTCAAGGTACTATCTCTGACGCGCTAAATTATTCAAGCACTTTGAGAAGGATTAAAATAAAAGGCAAGGCCGACACGACCAGCGGTGCTGTAGCCGGGGTGACGGTGTACCCTGATGGGATAACAACGGGTGTTGACGCTGGTGACATATCCTTGGAGAACACTGGATACGGCATGGTGTCAGGAGCTTTGAACGTAACGCAAACAGGGGATGAGTTCGCATTTGAATTTGATTCGGATCTGCTGGGGGCCGAGATGGAACTGTACGGTTTCACCATTGACTTCATGCCGCAGAGGCCGGAATAAGGAGGATATTATGGCACTATCTGGATGGGGGCTTACCCCTGGAACAATGGAAAAGAACGTCACGCGGTCATTGGGGGGGAAGTACGGTGCGGTTGGAAATAGCCCTACTACCGTGTCTGACATGATGCGTCAGAAATACGCAGCGGGGTTACAGGCTAAAAGTGCCAAGGAGCAATTCGATTTCACTAAGACCGCAGAAGAGAATAGAAAAGCTGAGTCGGCCAGGGATTTCGGGTTAACCTCTGAAAAGTTTGCATTAACGAAAACACAAGCTGACCAAGCATGGGACATGGCTCAACGGCAGTACGAGCTTGATAAATTGAGGGTAACGAATGCTTCAGAACAAGCGGCCCTTGACCGGGCTTTGGAGCAGAAGAAACTTGAAATATCAAATGCTTTCAATGAAAAACAGTTGGCGCAATCTGGTTCACAATTTGATAGAGGATTGGACCAATCTGGATCACAATTTAAACAGAACTTGGATCAAAATTCGTCACAGTTTACGGCTTTACAAGTTGCGGCGGCAGCAAAGTTAAAAGAGGATTCGGACTACCGTGACGCACAGCTTTTACTTAGCCAAAATCAATTTGATTATAACAAGGCGCAGGACGCTGCGAATTTGGCAGCGCAAGCACAAGCACGGCAAGACGCGTTAAGTCAACAGAATCAAGCAAGGATTGATGCGTCTAACGCGGCAAAGGCCGAGCGCACACGTCTAATTCTTGAGCAGAGATACGCCAAACAGCCATCATATTCTTCCGGCGGGACAACTAGCGCACCTGTTGTAAAAAGCTCAATAGGTGGGTCACGATATTACCGAGACGCATCTGGAAGATTGCACATCGTATAGGAGACCAACATGGCAACACCCCAAGAACAACAAATGCTGGAAGCATATATCAAGTACGCCAAAAAGAAGGGCGTACCACCGACGCGGCAGGGTTGGGGGGCGTTTGCCAGAAAATACGTTCAGTCTACCCCAACAACCGGGAGCGTAGGACCTGCCAACACGATGGGCGGATACACCGTGCAACCCAACTCAATGTCCATGATGAGCGCGTCTTATGATAGTAGCCCCATGGCCCCGAAGGTATATGGTATATATGGTAGTGGGGCTTCTGACTACTTCAAGTACATTGAGGGTTTGCAGAGGGAGCAAGCCAAGGCCCGCGCCGCGGCTGAAAAAGAGTACCGTGATTCTATCGTTGCGGAAGATGAAAGTGGCAAAAAATCTAAAGCCGCTTACCGCAAAGAAGTCATGGCCAACGCTGAGGATATAAGGAAACAGATTGACAGTGGGTTAGCGGAAACCCCTGATAATTGGGACGCCGACACAGAACAAGCAAAGAAGATGACCGCCAAAGAAAAGAACGATTGGGTGGTACAGCAGGCGCTTGGCCGGGTTTCAGCGTTTGACGCCCAACTAGGTAGGCAACCACAAACAGGGTCAGTTCGCCGTGCCATTGCCGAATCAGTCCTGAAACAATTCAATAAGGATGATAAGAAAGGCAAGAAGACTGAAAAATACGGTGGTGGAACCATAGAAGTTACTGGGGAAGCTAGACCAGGGGACGCTAAGAAAGGAACCATCGCAATCACCGGAGGAAACCCTGACAACCCCAAACAATGGATATTTGAACCTACTGACGATGGAAATTACATTGCGAAACGACCGAAACCTGGAAAATTTAATACATGGGAAACGGGTAAAGTAGTTTCTCCTGGCGACCTGTACGATATGACTAAAGGGGAGTTTGGTAAAAAAGGGCCTTCTTACGGAAGTTCTGACCCAGGTATGATGGACGGGATGGATACCGTTGATGCTCAACCAACCGAAACAAAACCAGACCCCCAACCGCAAGAAGCAGGGGCGTCTGGGTACGGCCCCGTTTCCGGCAAAATACAGTACCCTGAAAATTACGATGTTGGGGGTTATGTCCCTGAAAAGACGCTTGCTCCTACGCCCCAAGAGCCCGTTCGTGAACCTTACACTGGGTACGAGGGAAAGGGTTTCGGAGATGTTGGTAGGTTGGCACAGGATGTGTATGGAAGTGCTAGCGAGGGGCTTAACTCAGCAAAGGACGCTTGGAATTCAGATTGGGGCGCACGGCGTGGGTTGACGCCAGAGGGTTTTTCGGATGCGCCAGATTACGAACCCGAACTGGCTTCAGAAGACGAAGAACTGATGCGGCAGATGGAAGAAGAGCGAATGATGGAAGAACGTATGAAATGGGCGGAGGCTCAAAGTTGGCAGGACAAAAGGTTATCCCCAGACAATTACAATATGGATGAAGGCGGAGACTACGGCTGGTATTGATGAGGTAGCTCAGTGGCATACGATTTCGACTATTTATTTGATAACTCACAGGAAGATTCATATAACGGGTATGATTTTGATTCCCTCTTTGGCGGAGAGTCTTCTCAAAACGAAGACCCTACTGACGGTGGCAGGGCGTACAATGGTTGGGATTTCGACTACCTGTTCGACGAAGAACCTGATCCAGAACCAGAGCAAGCGCCAGCGTTCGGTGAATTTGAACAGGACCCTCCGAATTACGCCCCGGCTCCTGTGGATACTGAGCCTGTTGCGCCTGTTGATGATGCAGGAACAACATTCGGAGATTACCCAAGAAAATTAGCTCTAGGTTTAGACGCTTTCGGTGAAAGTGTTGGAAGGGCTATTGATATTGCGGGGAATTATGACCCTACCCGGCTATTCACAGAAAGCGGAGAAGGCGCCTTAGACGCATTGGGTCAATGGACCGAAAATTACTATAAGGAAAGAGGGAAAAAGACAAGATCAGAATTATCCCCTGCTATGAGAAAAGCAGAGCAGTTAAAATATACCAAGGATACTGGCGCAACATGGTCCGATGAACCTATTGAAAAGTTTAAAAGCCTATTCCAAGGTGACGCCTGGAAAAGCCCAGCAAAAATAGCGGGTAGCTTTTTAGAATCCGCACCTAGCACGGCGGTAGGAATGGGAACCGGAGCCGCTATAACAGGGAATTTGCTAAAATCTGCTTTGGTAAATAGCGGTACTATATCTAAAGGTTTAGCCGGTGTAATCGGAGGATTTATAGGTGAAGGGTCTGTAGCTGGTTTTGAAGCTGGAAAAGACGTTTATGACCTCGTTGAGAAAGCACCCATTGATGTGCTGTCTAAAACAAAGGAATATCAAACAGCATGGGCAGGACTTGATGGCGAAGGTCTTTCGGACAAGGAAAGAGAAAAGAAATCCCGTGAACTTGTAGCCGACCATGCGGCCATTAAATCTGGCGCGATGGTTTTTGGAATGACGGGGTTGCTTGGTAGCGTATCCGGTCATTATATAGGAAAAATAATGGGCGGTGAAGCCACTGGTGGAATCGCAAGGAAAATGGCTACAGCAGGTGGAGCAGAGCTACTACAAGAAACGCCCCAAAGTGGATATGAGGCCCTTGAAAAGAATATTCAAACCAAGAAGTTTGTTAATCCAGAACAAGATATTTGGGAAGGAGTAGAAGAAGCATCTATAGAAGGTGGCCTTCAAGGTTTCTTAATGGGTGCTGGGTTAGGTGGTGCCGTCCCGAACGTTACACAAGGGACAGAAGACACAACAACCCCACCCCCACCAGCCGACCCCAAAGCTATAAAAAAGGAACGCCTGCTCGCAAAAGCATCAGGTGAAATTGATACAACCGGAATTCGACCAGAAGACCAAAAAGCGGCAGACAGAACTATTGACGCTCTAAACAAACTGAAACGCAATACCACCATCAATGAATACACACAAGACATCCTTAACCCAGAAACCGAAACCACATACGAATCCCTGCTAAAATCGCAATTCCTTACGCCTGATGAGCAGAAGCGTATCCAAGACAGGGTATCAAAGGCGCAAAAGGAACAAGCAAAAGCTCTTGAAGATGCTTCAAAATTAGCCAGAGAAACCCAAGCCCAACGCATGGCAGAGTACGACCCTGCTGTTCTTGCGGAACTCGTAACCAACCCAGAGCTATTTGATGCTGAATTCCCTGGTGGTCGTATCGAAGACGCAATACCGTATATAGGCGAATCTACGATTGGCAATACAGAGCAGTTAGGGGAGCAACCCGAGCAACCAGCCGCGTCACCCGAGAACATGGCACCAGAACCCCCACCAGAGGCAGCGAAGGGCGCGAGGATCGACGAGAACGGGGAATGGGGGGGAGAGGTTAAGGAAAAGGCAGAGGGCCAGGTTCACGACTTCAGCAGCACACAGGTTGACATCCCCAAAGAGGAATCTAAAGCCCTTCAATCCTTCGGTAAGAAAATACCTGATTCTGAAATTTACGAAGACCCGAAAGACCCATCATACGGAAGAGAAGAAGAACCCCACATAACCGTCAAATACGGATTGGATACCGTGGACCCTAAAGAGGTTGAACCACTTCTTTCCGGCCAAGGGCCGATTACCGCAAAAATGGGCAAGGTGTCTATTTTTGAATCCGATGCCTATGATGTTGTCAAGGTGGATATCGAAAGCTCTGAACTCCATGCTCTCAATAAAAAGATTGCCGATAACCTGAAGGTCACCGACACATACCCTGATTATAAGCCACACGCTACCATCGCCTATGTCAAGAAAGGGGAAGGCAAGAAATACATTGGGGATAAATCGTTTGAAGGAAAAGAGGTTGTTTTCAAGTCCCTCACTTTCTCAGGCAAAGACGGAAAGTTGACCGAGATACCGCTTGAAGGAAAGCCCACCACACCCGACGCCGGGAATAAAGTCGAAACCGACCCGGCTAAGATACAAGAGATCAAGAACAGTATCGCAGAGGGTGAACAAATCCTGAAATCGGGGATGTTCAACGGGAAAAAACGTGACCAGGCGTACCTTGATATGGTCCAACGGTCAGTTGACAACGCAAAGGCGAAGATGGGGGAAGCACCCGACGCCGGGAAGGTGGAGGGGAAGGAACCTTGGGAGATGAGCCGGAAGGAATGGGGAAAACCCCCAATAGGCGGAGGAATGACAACGCCCCTCTACACGATGTCCGAAGCCACAATAAAGATTATAGACACGAAAACGCTTACCAAAGAGGTTTTGGCGAACATGAACAAAACCTTGAAATCCATGGGGTACGATGTCAGGGGCGGTAAAGACGTAAAGGGATTAATTGAAAAAAGAAACGGGAAGTTGGTCAATGAGGATTGGGTTAAGGCCTATCGAAAAGCCAAGGCGACGGTAGAAAAAAGAAAAACGACCCTTAAATCTAAGAAGGATTTTAAGAATATTGAGTGGGCGCGGATTAAAGAGCTTGGGAAGACCAACGATCTGAGGGAAGCTGGATATATTGCTAAAGATGGCTCCATGATAGACCTGTCAGGAAAGAGCGAGGGCGGGGAACCTGGAACCCGCTCCTACGATCACCGCGAGGCCGGGGGGGCGCGGGGAATGAAAGAGCTCATGGCTTATGGGTATATCCGAATGGATGATAATTCCGGGTCTATGGATATCGCCAAAGAGCCTACCCCTGAGCAATACCGAGTTATCCGAAAGATTATAGACCGGCACAAAGGAGAGGTTGTTGTTGACCTTGAAGATGGGCTTGGAGAACTTAAAGACCAATATTATTTGTCCCCAGCGCGGTCTTTCTCGAGAAAGTATGACAAAGGCATTCCCGCAACCAGGGTCATCAATGACATAAAGAGATTTTTTTCAGGGGAAGTCCCTCTTCCCATTCGCCCTTCCAGATATTCCATGTCCGAAGCGGTATCCCCAGAAATAGACACCGCCGCCCGCGCCGACATAGCCAAGCGTCACAACGTACCGGCTGAATCCTTGGAGTATTACGCCCCATGGGATATTAACGGGAAGACCCTACACCTCTACAATGTGGATGCGCCGGGGAACCCGAAGGACAAAAGCACGCTGGCGTATGACCCTACCACCGCCGAAACGCACTATGTTCAGGGTGATCAGAA